>Ga0315338_1000016_pt1:902500-1065421 | contig 1065421 bp, 880 predicted proteins | sample ASW8metaG_FD_204518 | JGI IMG/M metagenome (GOLD analysis project Ga0315338, IMG submission 204518) | Ammonia-oxidizing marine archaeal communities from Monterey Bay, California, United States - ASW #8 | ecosystem: Environmental > Aquatic > Marine > Coastal | place: USA... | reverse complement strand
TTGAATACAAGACCAAATGAGCCCGCCACCTAACAAGGGGATCAACGCTGACCCGTTACAGCGAGCTTTTTATATGCAGCTTCGCTTTTTCGCATATAAAAAGCTCGCTGTAACGGGCAGGTTATCCAAACGTTAGGCGGAACAGACAACCCATAGTCTCCTGGAGGCCAGCAAATGTCCGAGATGGAAGGGAAACGAATTCTTGTTACGAGCGCAGGCGTTTACATGGGGCCACCCATCGTAAAGAAATTCCGCGATTTGGGCGGCGAAGTCATGACGAGTGAGTCGCCGCTATTGGATCAATCCAGCGTCGATGCGCTTGTTTCAGAAGTCGGAGCAATAGACATCCTTATCGCTAATCTCGCAGGGACTCCACAAATTGCCCCCGTCGACGAGATCACCGACGAAAATTGGTTTGCCCTCTGCGATGGACTTCTACATTCGCTTATGCGGCTACTACGCGCTTTCTTGCCGCAAATGAAAGCCCAAGGGGCCGGGAAGATTGTCGCGATTACGAGTGCTTCGGGGATAAGAACCGTGCCGCACATCGCAAGCTACTCAACTATGCGAACCGCCCAGAACGCGCTAATTCGAACCGCTGCCGTGGAGGCTGCACCTCACAATGTCCAGATCAATGCAATCGCACAAAACTATGTTGCGAGCGAAACGTATTTCCCGGACGAACTAATAAGCAACCCGGCATTCTTAGAGCAAGTTAAGTCCGTTCTCCCAACCGGGCGGGTCGCTCCCGGCGAGGCAACTGCCGATCTCGCTGCATTTCTGGCGTCAGAGAAGAACACACATATTATAGGGCATTGCGTTCCGTTCTCGGGTGGCTGGGACATTCAGTCAAATGTGGGTTTCGACCCAAATTCATTGGTTAGGTAGGGTGCACGTTCCGCCTAACAAGGTGCTGCAGCTGACGCGTTACAGCGCGCTTTTCCAGTGTGCAGATATTTTCACACCTCCAAAGCGCACTGTAACACGCAGCTGAGCACGACGTTAGGTGGATAGAGGACCTTTGATAAATCGCGAAAGCCGATATGGAAGAATTAGCCGCAATTGAAGCCATGTCGGCGTTATTGGACAACGCGATGACTTCGTTTACGGTCTTTTTCTCTTTTACGTTTGCGTACTTGACCGTGTGCTATTTGGTCGACTCAGATAGTCTCATATTGCACGGATGCCGTGTATCTATTAATATTCAGACATGATTACCTCGTTTGGCGACCGTCGCACAGAGGATCTATTTCACGGAAAGGCGACCAGTCGAATCCGCCGGCTGCCGAAAGATATTCATGAGGTAGCTACGCGGAAGCTCGACATGATCAGCGCGGCGATGACAGTGGCAGATTTGAAGTCGCCGCCGAACAATCGATTGAAACAATTGCGCGGGAACCTGAAAGGCTTCTATAGCATTCGGATTAACGATCAATGGCGAATTATATTTCGATGGACGCACGGCGATGCCAGCGAAGTGACAATTGTTGATTATCATTAGGTGAAGAACGATGCTTCCTGAAAATCGAATCGCTACACATCCTGGCCAGATTCTTTTGCGCGAATTTCTTGAACCACTGGAACAAACGCAAAAGGGGTTAGCTGAACACTTGGGTGTTCCGATACAACGGATAAACGAACTTGTCCGCGGTAAGAGGGGGATTACACCGGATACAGCATGGCTGCTGTCGTCAGCACTTAACACGTCGCCGGAGTTCTGGATGAATCTGCAGGTAGCGTATGAACTCTCGTCAATTTCACCACCCAAAGGCGTGAAGCCATTAGTCGCCTAACAAGGGGATCAACCTGACAGCTTACAGCAAGCTTTTCCCTCCCAGCTTCGCCATTTTAGGTCGCGAAAAGCTTGCTGTAATCTGCAGGTTATCCCAATGTTAGGCGGATAGGAATCGCAGTGCTGAAATGGGAAATAGTTGCGACTATAGCGGAAGTAACCGGCGCGATTGGGGTTATTGCGTCACTGTTGTATGTGGCGAAGCAAGTTAAAGCTGCCCAATCAACTGCTGCGGATACGAACCGATTGACCCGTGCGAACGGCGTCCGCGAAATGTTTCAAACCTTAGCCGGTGACGCGGACCTTGGGAATGCGGTTGTGAGAACCTATGGGCTTGAATCGTATTACGAAGAAATGGCAGCTCAATTTGGGGTATCGACCGAAGACGCGATGCGTTCCGATTTCCATAACGCCTATTACTTCTGGCTGCACTGGGGGCAATTCTCTTCCACTACTGACGAGAACGACCTGGACGAATTAGCTCATGTAATCCACTCGTACTCTACACCTGCCTTAAACTACTCTTGGACGAACAGCATTTGGGCAAAACCGGCACTAGACCCGAAATTCGTCGAATTCGTCGACGACGTATTGGCGAATTATCACGGGAATTTCATGAAAGGTGAGTAGCGTGCAAATGGATAAAAATAGGCACGGAGAACATCCGCCTAACAAGGGGATCAACCTGACCGTTGACAGCGTCCTCCTTACGCTGCCGCTCCAGTCCGGCGCTTTCAACGGCAGGTTATCCCAACGTTAGGTGGATCGAATGGACGCGGCCGATTATCTGCAGACGTGCGCTGAATTGGCTGTAGCGATCGCAGGATTTTCCGCAGTCGCGCTGGCATTGCGGCAGCAACCTGGGAAACAATTCGAAGATAATGACGGCTACCGAATTCGTGTGATTATCGAGCGGGGATTGACGGCTGCGTTGTTTGCAATGCTTCCTTTGCTGCTCGGTCACTTCGAAATCCCGGAAAATATTATTTGGCGTACAGGTAGTGCGTTACTAGGGACCTACGGATTATCTGTGATGGCTCGACGTTACATTGGCCGAAGTCGAGAAAATCGGATATTAGCGAGTCGAATTATGGCGAAGATTCTGGTCACAGTTGGAATAGCAATGATTCTGGTGCAGGTAGCGAATGCTGCGGGCCTGTTTTCGTCGTATTACGTCGGAGTGTTCCTGCTAGGAGTTACGTGGCATATAGTCAGCGCGGGTTATGTATTCGGATTTACATTGTATGAATGGACGCGTTCCACCTAACAAAGTGCTGTAACGAGCAGCTGAGCACGACGTTAGGTTGCAGTACGACTTCATGGCACTAGAACATACCGATTTGATATCGCTCGTTGCCGAAGTGGCCGCGACGTTTATTGGATTCTCCCTGGTGATAGGTCTGTTGCAACCTGAGGACACGAGCGCTGCGAGAAGGCTGCAATCGATGCGGGCCGTCGCTGAGCTCGCACTGATCGCGGCTGGTGGTGCTCTACTAGCATTAGCGCTAGATGCGTTTCACTTAATTCCGGCTCATGTCTGGAGATTTGCGAGCGCGGTTTTATTGGTTTTTTGGTTCACACTGCACCTACTCGCTATTCGACGATTCAAAAGCGCTGGAACCTTGCTACGCGAAAGTGGGTTTTTACAGTTCGCCGGATTTATAGCGCTAATTGGCGTGGCGCTTTTACTGTGGAACCTTATTGCACCTGGGGCACAATCTGGAGGAAGGTACACTGCGGCCCTAATCTGCGCGTTAGCCGATTCGGCTTTCATGTTTATTTTGGCGACTTTTAGTGACGGGCATGAAGGCCCAGCAACCTAACAAGGGGATCAACTTGACCCGTTACATTCCGTTTTTCCGATGTGCAGATATTTTCACATCTCCAAAGTGCGCTGCAACGGGCAAGTTATCCCAACGTTAGGCGGATAGTAGAACTCGTCAAATGGGTGAGATACACGGAACGTTAGTGACGTGGAAGTCAGAGAAAGGCTTTGGTTTCATCCGACCGATTGATGGGGGTAAGGACGTATTTGTACATATACGGGATTTCGGGAATATCAGCAGAAGCCCGAAAGTTGGCGACCTTGTCAAATTCCAACCGCTAAAAGACGGCGCTGGAAAAGTCCGCGCGGCCGACGTCTATATCGATGGCCTCAGGCGACACTCGCGAATGCCGAAAAAACGGAAGCCAAAACGATCACAAACGAAATCTATGTCGCGTGCGGTCGAAACCGTACTCTACGGTGCACTTATCGGAGGCTTAATAATTGTTGGAATAAACTGGTACATCTCCAAAAGGGACAAGCAGTCTTATTCGGCTACGCCCCCCTTTATACGCGCGGGAGCCGATGCTCCGTCGCAGGACTTTAGGTGCGAAGGAAAAGAGCATTGTAGTCAGATGACATCCTGTGCAGAGGCTCGCTTCTACCTTAGGTCCTGTCCAAACACTAAAATGGACGGTGATAGCGATGGAATACCGTGCGAAAGCCAATGGTGCAATTAGCTACTAACTTAACCATCATCGAAGATCCGCCTAACAAGGAGATCAACCTGACAGCTCACAGCGCACTTTTCCGATGTGCCGATATTTTCGCTATGAAAAAGCTTGCTGTAATCTGCAGGTTATCCCAACGTTAGGTGGAATTACGCCCATGCGAAATTGCCTTCGCTAAGTCCTTATTAGAAGCACCAAGCGCAAGGAGCGATTTCACGAGCAGATCAATGGAGATGGAAGCGTCTCCGGATTCCATCTTGGCTACCCGTGATTGGGAAGAATCTATTAGCGCGGCTAATTTCATCTGGCTCAGGCGTTTAGTTTTCCGCCTTTCCCGTAACATCTCGCTCAGCGCAAGCTTCATTTCCAGATAGGCCATTTCGTCTTCGGCAAGATTAAGAAAATCCTCCGCATCGCCGATCTTCCATCCGGCCGCTTCAAGTTTTTTTCTCTTAGCTTGTTTCATTGTCATAGCTTTTTAGTCTGTCCTGACATACATCGATGACTCGTTTCGGAGTTTTCGTTGTCTTTTTCTCAAAGACGTCGAGTATTACAATGGCATCAGGATCAATTCGGTAGATTACGCGCCAAGTCAATTTATCGTCATTTATCCTTAATTCATGGCACCTAGAACCGATTGTTGGCATCGGGCGGGAATGAGGCATGGAAATACGCTCACCTTTTTGCAGCCGCCTGAGCAGAAAGCCAGCTTCCAAGCGCGCTGGATGAAAACGGTGGCGTTTTTACAGCTCCGAATAGCCAAACTAGCGGTTTATCTTTCGGGCTCATTGGCGGTAAATATATGTCAAATATGACATATTTACAAATTCCACCTAATCAAGCGCTGTAATGGGCAGCTGAGCGCGACGTTAGGTGGCTTGGAGGAGTAAGACAATGTCGGAGCTAGTGACAGGTGGTTGTTTTTGCGGCGACGTACGTTATGAGATATCCGGCCCGCCCGAAATGCAATTGTATTGTTTTTGCGCGGACTGTAGCGCGATCACAGGAACAGATGGGTACGCTGGTTATATGGTAAAGGACGAAAATTTTCGGTGTGTGGCAGGAAGCCCACGTACGCATAACAAATTATCAAAAGAAGGACGGTCGGTAATACGCAATTTTTGCGGGACGTGCGGTTCAAGCATCTGGGGAGAAACCGAATTAGGAATAACCAGTGTGGCTGCCGGCAGTTTGGACGACCCCTCCTTGTTCAACCCGACACTAAATGTGTTCGAGGATCAGGCGCCACCATGGGCACGAGTGCCATCGCACAAGGATAATTGAGGAATTTTTTGCGCCACCTAACAGAGGGATAAACTCTTACCCGTTACAGCGAACTTTTTATATGCACCTACGCTTTTTCGCATAGAAAAAGGTCGCGATCACGGGCAGGTTATCCCAACGTTAGGCAGCAACGAAAAACCATGAGGGTCCGATGAATCTTTCTCAACTTGCGAATATCGCAGAGTTTGTCGGTGGTATCGCGGTAGTCGTCACGCTGGTCTATCTCGCGATTCAAATAAGACAAACTTCGAAAACTACTCATGCTAGCGCAGTTGCTACTCTGCTAGCTCAATATGACAGCCCTAACGCGGCGATTGCGACAAACGTCGAGACTGCCCGCGCATTTAGATTGGGCGTCGAAGGCAGCTCCGAGTTGAATCCGGATGAAAAAATGCAATTCCAAGTTTTGATGCTTCAATTCATGGCTGTGTTACACACTGCTTACGAGTTTAGATCGGAGGGGATATTGACTGAGGCTCAGTGGCAAATCTATCGTCGAGATATCGCCGAGTTTTCCGGTCAACCAGGGGTGCGCGCGCTACACCCGTATTTTCATTCATACTATTCTCCGGACGCGGGGTTTGTTGACGAATTGAAACGCATGGAATCTGAAAATGCGGAGAATGCAGGGCCAACATTCATGGATGCGATTGAGAAGTAACCGGAATAATGGGACTGACCTTGCTGCCTACCCACTGGATCATCCTGACCGTTGACAGCGTCCTCCTTGCGCTGCCGCTCCAGTCCGGCGCTTTCAACGGCAGGTTATCCCAATGTTAGCTGGATTAGGACGACCGATGAACTGGGAAGCAGTTGGAGCGATTGGAGAAATATTGGGCGCGGCGGCGGTGGTTCTCACGCTCGCATATGTTGCCATCCAGGTACGACACGCAAAAGACGCAACGGCCGATCAGAATCGACTAGAACGCGCACGGGGTGTCCGCGAAATGGCTTTGGCGATGGTGGCCAACCCGCAAACGGCACATGATCAAATAAGAAATTGGGGCCTTGAGGAATATTACGAGAAGCGAGGAGAAGCGCAGGGTATATCCGCGGAGGTAGCGTTATCGGTAGATTGGGCGAATGCCTATTACTTTTGGATGTACTGGGGCCAATACTCGTCGACAACCCATAAGAATGATTTAGAAGAACTTGAGCATGTCATCGATGGACTGCTAAATCTGCCCGGTATGCGCGAGACCTGGGAGACTAGTCCTCACACGAGAGGTTTGTTGGAACCGAAATTTGTCGAATTCGTTGATTCAATATTGGCGGCGAAAAGCGAACGATGAGTAATCCACCTAACAAATTGGTGAACCTGACCGCTCACAGTCAGCTTTTTCCAAGCTGCGTCGCATTTTTTCTTAGAAAAACCCGCCTGCAATCGGCAGATTCGCAAAACGTTAGGTAGAAATAATGTTGCGTGGTGCGCAACACGCATTTATAATTCATTTGCGGTCAGATCTATTCGCCTCAAGGGGCTCCGAAAATCCTATGAACCTGGCTCCAAAGCCCGGATTCAGGCGGCGCATGCGAATCGGCTCAGAATGCAACTTGCGGCGCTGGATACGGCTCAAAGTATAGGCGATATGGAGATTCCAGGCTCCCGATTGCACGAGCTATCTGGCCGGTTGCGAGACAGGCGGTCGATAAGCGTTAGCGGCGACTGGCGCCTGACATTTGAATTTCGCGACGGCGACGCCTACCTACTGGACTACTAGGATTACCACAAATGAGCATGCACGACCCCCCGCATCCCGGAGAGTTCATTAAAGACGTGTATCTCGAACCGTACGATCTCAGCATTCGCAGCCTCTCGGAGAGTCTTGGTGTATCTGCGTCGACGCTTACCCGAATCATCAACGGTCAGAGTGGGATAAGCCCTGAGATGGCTCTACGGTTGTCTAAAGCCGTTGGACGCACTCCTGAGAGCTGGTTGGGAATGCAACACAATCATGATCTTTGGAAAGCGAAAAAGTCTGTCGATTTGTCGCATGTCACGACAATTGAATTTGCTGCTTAACAACAAGAGGATCAACGCGGACCCATTACAGCAAGCGTTTTATACGCTGATCCGAATATTCGCATACAAAAATCCCGCCATAACGGACCGGTTATCCCAACGTTAGATGACTAATGGAATCAAACAGAGCCAGGCGGTACTAATCGATGCAGTCATATATTTCAACTACGGGAGCTACGGTTTTGCTGTGCCTTTGTGTATCTATTCCGAAAGCATGGAGTGACGATTCGTCGGGGCTGATTTCAGCCAACGGAAGGATCCTGGATTCAAGATCCGAACCCGTTTTAGAAACTACCAAAGACAAAAAGAACGAAGAAACAAAAAGATTTTTCCTATCCCATCTTAACAGACTGATTCTAATCGGCGACGATAAAATACTGATTGGTTCGGACGGGCGATTCGGAATGGATACACAATTCGGATGGACGAACGATTTCGTAATTAGCGTCGGGAAGCAGTTTGCAAGTGCACCGGACAATCACGGTTCAACAATGTATACATTGAAAGAAATCCTAGAAGACAAAATTAGAATAACTTATCGAGCGGAATTCCATCATGGTTCATTCGGAATTAATAAAATAAGCGTCGACGAAGGCACAATCGAGATCGCATACAAAGAGTGAGGGGTTCCAATATGACCAGAGCCCGCCAACTAACAAGGGGATCATCCTGCAGATTACAGCAAGCTATTCATTTCCAGCTTCGCCATTTTCGGTCTCAAAAAGTCTTGCTGTAATCTGCAGGTTATCCCGACCTTAGTATGAGAGTAAAACCGATGTCAGAAAAATGGCGTGCGATTGCTGAGTTCGTTGGCTTTCTGATGGTCGCAATGTCGTTGCTATTCGTAGCTTTCCAAATGAAACAGGATCGGGCGATAGCGCAAGCCGAATTAAACACCTCACAACTGGAATTATTCGCTAGCGCATACCTCGCCGGCTTGGAAAGTGAAGCTTACTTGTCGATGTGGAGCAAATTGTACGCGACCAAATCATGGGAAACCGCTGACCTGACAGACCAGGAAATTGCCGCGGCCGAGGTAAGCGCGCTAATTTGGTGGGTGTATTCGGAAGCCACGTTTGAACAATATCGGGTAGGCCTGGTGTCGGAACTAGCCTGGAAGGAACAGGAAATCGAGATCGCGACCCTTTACGATTGGCCCGCGTACAAAGCAGCATTCGACGCTTTTTATCGCTTAACGCCTAGTGGCTTCACCGAAGTAGTAGACGATATTGTTTCCCGCGATTGATCAGAAATATACACCTAACGAAGCAAGGGAATCCGACACTTGACCGCTCCACTCCCTTCGCTTCCGCTCCGCCCGGTCGCCGTCAAGTGCGGCTCATTGCGACGTTAGGCGGCTAGAGAACTTATATGATGAACTGGGATGCGATAGGGGCCCTTGGAGAAGTTTCGGGAGCGGCGGCAGTTGTTATTTCAGTTATCTATCTTGCCGTTCAAGTGCGAAAACAAACCGAAGAGGCAAAGCTTTCCGCTACCCGAGAACTGTCGACCCAATTTCAAGTCGGCTTAGACATGATCGCCCAGGATGGAGAATTGACAGACATTTGGGAGGCAGGAACGCGAGATTTCGAAGCCCTGCCATCGAACCATCGGCTTCGGCTGTCTATATATCTCCAACGAATGACCCGGGTTCTTGAGGCTCAATATATTCACTCCAAGAATGAAAATGTTTCACCGGAGTTATTTCAATCCACACAGTTAGCATTTAAGGCGTTCTTAACGTTTCCTGGTTCACGAACCTGGTGGCAAGTTTCGAAACAGATGTACGTCTCCGATTTTGGAGAGCACGTAGACAAAATGATTGCCGAGATTCTGAAAGAAGAGCAATCAAAAAAAGTGATGGTGCAACAACGAATTGGCCACCCGACAAAGCTGTGGAGTCCGACGCTTGACCGCCCTTTCCTTCGCTACCGCTCCGGTCGTCGCCATCAAGCGCGGCCCATTGCAACGTTAGGTTGTGCGAAACGATGGAGTCTCTCGAGCATCTGACGATAATGGCGGAACTGGCCGTCGCATTCGCCGGCTTTGCTGGAATAGTCGTCGTTTTAAAGCGCGAAGACGACGACGTATGGACGGCCCTGGAAAACGCGCGATTGTGGGGACTGCTGGTCGTTTCGTTACCGGTAGCGATATTTGCGCTGATTCCAATTGCCGTGAATAGTGCTGGCTACACTGAGCCTGCCGTCTGGCGAATCAGCGCTACAATCTGCGTAATCGCGTTGGGCCTGATTGGCTTAACCACATTTCCGAGATTTGGTGCGGCACTTAAGTCCATTCCCGAAGCGCTCAAGCCGCCATCGACAAAACTGCTGTATGCGGTCAATACAAGCCTGTATGTCGTTGGTTTGAGCCTTTATGCGGGTATAGCATTAGACATCATCACGCTGAAATTCACGGCGTATTTTTCGGCGTTGTTAGCGCAGCTTTGCAGCAGCGCAACACTGTTCCTTCGCACGCTGACATCGCGGCCGGAAAGGCGTTCGATAATGACCAACGAAGAAACACAACCTGACCCGCGAGGTAGGGTGGATGTTGAATAGAGGCCGTGAAGACAGATACGTAATGTTCTGAATATGGTTACACCGCTCGTCACCCTGACCTACTTAGTGCCGCTGGCCGGATTGTTCGGACTTCTGTCTCTCGTGGTTGTTTTTCTTCGGGTAAAAAATGACATTCCGTATGGCGACGGCGGGAATGCCTCACTCAATGTGGCTGTGCGAGCGCACGGAAACTTTGCTGAGTGGGTACCGATAGTAGTCATCGTAGTTGGCGGGCTCGAGTTGCTCGGCGAACCGGTAACTCACATCCATTGGTTAATGGGTATGCTGTTTCTGGCGCGGGTACTCCATCCGATTGGTTTATCGCAACGCGTTGGGTCGCCGGTTTATCTGTTCGGTCGTATTTTTGGTGCTTTCGTGACGTGGGCGGTGTTAATCGTAGCTGTGGTTCTGTTGTTCATCAGGCTTTGAACGCAGACCACTCGAACACCCATTAAACCCGCCGTTCGAGAGCGGCGCGTTACAGCGGGTTTTCCGTACGGGCTGCGCTATAGTTATCTGCTGAAACCCCGCTGTATTGCGCGGTCTAACGAGGCGTCACTCGGAGCGCTAAATCTGACATAACGGCTGCCTTCTGCCAGAAACGCATATAGGCGCGGCCCTGAGTTGTACGGCACAGGAGCACCAAAAGCCGCCGCCAAAGGAATCGACACCTATCACCAAGGCGGGGGACTATGGCGCTGGCGGTGAGCCCCGATCCCAGTCCAGGGCGGCTTGGCGACGGTTGATGCTCGCGGCTCCATTCGGGAAAACCAACACTACAGAGAAAAGCAATGAATGAAGCATTACCTCCAATGAAAACACGCGCGTTTCTGATCTTCTGCGCCGTTGGCTTAGTACCTATCGCGCTGGGGTACGGCGCCAAGCCGTCGACCAGTCTGGATGCCCTCTTCGCTATCACGGTCGACACGACCAATCTCGCGCACATCATGCGGGCCGTGATGGGTCTTTATTTTGGAATGGTCGTGATCTGGGTTTGGGGTGCTTTAAAAAAACAGATGACCGCTCCAGCGCTCGTGAGTTGTGCAGCTTTCATGCTCGGACTTGCCGCCGGACGCATGCTAAGCCTCATTCTGGATGGCATGCCGCATTGGCTGCTGCTCGTATATGGTGCCCTTGAAATCGTGCTTGGTCTGAGCGCAATTGTGATCTACCAGAGAACTAAAGAAGCGTAGTTTTCCCGGCATGGCTGCCCCTATTGAAACCGTTCGAGGAAATTGACGTTGACCCCTTTAATATTTAGTTCGCGCCTGGCTTCCCTGGATGACCGAAAGCAGGCGTGCAAGGTCGGGTGAGTAAAAATGCCCCGACCTGAGTGCTGTGTATTTTGGCTCTCCCAGGAGTCAGCGAATAGGAAAATAAAGCCATGAAGAGAAATTTAGTCCTCGTCATAACGTTTTTCGCCTGCCTGGCATGCAGCGGGGCGGCTTCCGCAGCTAATACGATCAAAGTTACAGCTGAGAATTATGCTCACAAAGTATTCGATAACGAGATCGCCCCTGAAAAGACTGTAAGAGTAGGACATGCATTGCCATAACGAACCCATGCAGTCGGATACATCGCCCGCTACGCTCACACTGTGTCGCTGATGCGGGCGCCAGATAGATTAATGCGAAAGAAATTGCGAGAACTGTCAGTCGACGAACCGGGAGATTTCAGCTCGCCGGACGGACCCAACAGGGTCGTCGTGGAAGTCGAAGGAATTGTGGAAGGCCCTGACCTGGAAAATTGGCGGGGGGAGTGTCTAAAGCTGTCCGTTAAGAGTCCATTCGACTGGAACGGAGAACTCGTCAAGGAAATGATCGCGGCGCCAAGATACACCGGCGTTACTATTTCGGGCATTGAAAGAAACGGAGGTACCGTCGGTGTATCCCGGGTACGTCCCAACAGGAAAGTGACAATCGCTCAAAAGTTTTCACCGGAAGACGTTGAATACATCATTATCGGGTCGCTTGCCGCAAACAAGGAATCTGATGAATAGCGGGATGAATAGTAATCCACCCGACCGGGCATTCAACGTGGCGCTCGCCCTACAGCGAAGGTTAACCTCGCGTTAGTTGCATTAATTGCAGAAGTTGCGGATGTACTCGGAACTACGAAGACTACGCCATGCTTCTTTTCGGGACGGTCGTGTTATTTTTTCTACGAATCGCAGTATTTGACTTCGCCGCTTTATGGGTAAAACCCGACTTGGGGGAAATACACCTGGCAAGCGGATCAGCCCGGCATCACGCGAAATACGCCAGCGTGTAATAATCGGTTTTATTTCTTAAGCTTACGAAAACAGGAATTTCAATATGCTCCAGCGAATCCTTATCGCTCTCTATATAGCCACGAGTTTTGCCGCACACGCCGACGGAGAAATACAGGTCCTGGATGCCCCTGAGAACGCGTACTGGCACGCGGATTCCCAATCATGGTTTGTATCGAATCTCGGGGGCGGCCTGTCGCTTGAAAAAGACGGTTATGGATGGGTCGCCCGGTTTGACAGGTCAGGTGCGATCATTTCACCACGGTGGGTAGAGAACCTGGACGCGCCGACCGGGATGGCGGCCCATAATGGTCATCTTTTTGTAGCCGATCGAGGTCGGGTGCACGAAGTCGATATTGCATCGGGAACGGTTGCGCGGGTCATCAATTTGCCGGATTCAGAATTTGTAAACGACGTCGCGATAACATCCGGCGGACGCGTATTCGTATCTGACACAGCCAGGAATCGCATTTATGAAGTTGCCGAAGGTAAAGCAACGGTATGGCTCGAGTCGCAAGAGCTCCAGAGTCCGAACGGGTTATGGATACAGGGTGATTCAATCGTCGTAGCCTCGTGGGGGCCGATGACAGACGTTGCGACGTTTGCGACGAAACACGACGGAACGCTTCTGCGTGTAGACATCAATACAAAATCAATTACACCCGTCGGCGAAGGGAGGCCGATTGCCAACTTCGATGGTGTCGTTGCCGTTGGCAACACCTATTACGCAACGGATTGGACGGGCGGCCGTCTTTTGCGAATAACGGAACAAGGATCCGTTACCGTGGTGATGTCCGGATTCAACCAACTGGCAGACCTCGGTTTCGACCCGGGAACGAACACGCTCGGACTTCCCGTCATGAAAGATAATCGGTTCATTCTACTTTCGCTGGATCGATAAGCGGCCCGCCGCTAAGGATGCATCCCGGGTTAACCAGCAGAGCAACGTAATGTGTTACCGCTCTCTTTTCCGATGTGCCGTGATTTTTACGTCTCCAAAGCGCTATGACACGGCGTCCATCGGACCGCCACGCGGTGCTCACAGGTGAGCGAGCAGGGCCGAAACGAACCCTACGACAAGCTTGTCGAAGAGCTTGAAGAGGTTTACGAGGCACGGGGAACCCGGCAATTTTTGACTGCCCTGGGGCGCCTCAGATCATGGGCCGAAGATGGAAACGTAGATGTCGCGACATTTCTCGGCGAAATACTCGCGTTGCCAGGTCCGGCGTATGATCCGTGCGAGGCCTATAAGTGGTACTACATTGGGCTCTGTCAAAGTGGTTATAGCGTCGAGTTTGATGACCAGAACCTCACGCCTCCCTATTATTGTGGGCCGGTTGGCGACTTTCGTAACGAGTCTATGGTTAGCGATCTCGTTACGAAGCTCGGTTTCGAGAAGGTTCGGGAGCTGGATCGCAGCGCATCGGCGTACCTCGCGGCAAGGCGCTGAGCCCGGGTCACGGCGACCAACAATGGGGTGGAGACGACGGTCAAAAACGTCGGGTCCTTTGCACGGGCAAAAGGCGCGGTCGGCAGAATAGCCATGCCACGCGCGGCGCGATGCAAATGAAACGTCGGCAATACGGACGTTCCGAACCGTAACAGGAGGAGTAAATGGCATTTACCGGGGGTTGCGTATGCAATCAGGTCCGCTATGAAATCAAGGTCGAACCGTTGTTCGTCCACGCGTGCCATTGTTCGGATTGCCAGCGATATTCAGGTTCGGCGTTCGTCATCTTACTTGGAGTCGCGACGGCAGATTTCCGGATCGAAGGCGAACTATCCACGGTGACAAACCCCACACCGAGTGGTGCCGGATACGATGCACATTACTGTCCGCAATGCGCCACGGTCATCTGGAGCAAATATCACTTTGTGGAACTTCCGATCATCGCAGTTCGGGGCGGAACATTAGACGATCCGAATCTGGCGCCGCCGGCTTATCACATTTTCACGCGAAGCAGACAGCGGTGGGTTGAGCTTCCGAAAGAGGCTCCGGCGTTCGACGAGTGGTTGGAACCCGCCGAAGTATGGTCAGCGGAGACGTTGAAAAAAATCGAAGAAATGGCCACGGGGCAATGACCGGTGCCGGCTCCGGAACCCGCGTCTGAGGAGCGAGCGTGATCGAAGCGGATTGGCAACGAATCGAAACGTGGGCGGACGAGAACGCGCCGCGAATGCTGGAAGATTTAAACGAGGGGGCGTCCGAAGATCGAATCGTAGCGCTCGAGTCCGAACTCGCATTAAGTGTTCCGGACGAGTTTCGCCGTAGTTTGAAACGCCACGACGGAGAACACGATGGCTGGCCCAACAAGGTGTTCGCAGGTCGCGGAGCCTATCTCGGCGTCGATCGGACATTACAGGAATGGCGGCAGCGGCTGGAATTCGCTAAATCTGCCTCCGAGGAAGACGAAGAATGGAATCGCGACGAGCAGATCCGGGACGGGATCATCAGCGTCGTCGGCCCCGTCAAGCCTGATTTGTTCTGTAAAGAATGGATCCCGGTTATGGAATGTAACGGTGACGTTTTCTGGGCTCTGGATCTCAGTCCCGCCGAAGGGGGCGCGCCGGGCCAGTTAATAGAAGTAGATTGGGAAGCTTGTTCCTGGAGGGTGGTGGCTAATTCCTTCGGCGAGTTTTTGTCTTCCTATGCGTCCAGTCTTGAGGCCGGGACGTATCAGGTTGCAGATGGGCTTCCCGTGGAAAATGATGCCGCCTGACATGCTGTCCGACGCCGCTTCAGGCGTCGCGAGAGACAACTTCCGAAATTGAGAAATGACAGGAGCGCTCTGCCTTCGCCCGTTCCGCGGGTACCTCATATTTCGTTTGGCGTACCGATGGGGTGAAAGGCAACGCGCCGTAAAATTGGACCTCGAACGAGATCTGTTACGCGCCATGGCCGAGAAGGGCGCGAAATTACGTTTGTTGTTCGCTGCAATGTTCGACGAACCGGACTCGGCGCGTCGCGTCCTCGCAATCGAGTACCGTGGACACGGCGGTATTAGTGATTTTCGGCGAAGCGCTTGCGCAAAGAGCTGGAAACAGTGATCAGGATCTGGATCCTGGTGTTCGCATTGCTGTGCACCGTCGGCCTGACGGTTTACGCCCACGTGTTCGACGGTTCCGAGTTTCGAGGCCTGGCGTTCACAATGGGCCACATGATATTTTTTACGCCTGCGTTGTTGATTCTTCCGCTTGCCGTGCATATCAGGCCACCTCCCCAGATTCGCACTACGTTGCGGCTGCTCAACGCTCTCGTGATAATCGGGTTGATTGTGTCCTGGGTCGTTCTGATGCAACGGTGAACATGCGGATAAAAACCGGCGTCGGGGTACTACGCGGCCGGATTCCGCTCATCAACATTCGTTTCGGCAATTTGCTACGATGCGCCTGGGAGTCGCAGCGGCAGGTCTGGAATCTCCAGATCGGTTCCGCGCATTGCACCCCACACCTTGGGTAGGCGAAAGCCTCGGGTTCAACTCCCGGCTTCCAGCTTCGTGAAGGTGGCGGCAACGCAGCAAATCAGCAGCCATGCGGGCTTCGGGCTCCCGCTGCTGTTTTGTGCCTTCACGAGGCCTGGATTCTAAACCGGGAGCCGTTGTTATGCTTGACTTCGCAGTGTTTGTTTTGGTGCTGGGCTTCCTCGGCTGGGGCGCGGCTCAGGTCGTCGAAAGACGGACCGTGTATGAGTATCAGCACGCCCTGTTGTTTAAAAACGGTACGTATGCAGGGATTCTGCAACCGGGAGTTTACTGGTTGTCGAAACTCAATAGCCGGGTCGAAGTCTTCGATGCACGCTTACGGATCCTGAGCGTCCCTGGTCAGGAAATATTGTCGCAAGACGGGGTGACACTGAAAGTCAGCGTCTTAATCGAGTACAGGATTAGCGATCCCAAAGTCGCTACCCTGGTTCACGCCGATTACATGGAATCGCTGTATGCGTTGGTGCAGAAGGAACTTCGATTGCTGATAGGAAGCGTACCGATCGAAAGCATCCTTGAAAACAAGCAGCGAATTGGTACGGATCTGCACGAGCGCGTTCAACAGCGTTCCTCCGACCTTGGGTTGGAAATCAAAACCGCGGAAATCAAGGATGTTATGTTTCCAGGACCATTGAAAGAAGCGTTCTCTCAGGTCGCACGCGCCCGGCAGGAAGGGCTGGCCGCGCTGGAAAGAACCCGCGCCGAGTCGGCAGCACTTCGCAATCTCGCCAATGCGGCCAAAATGCTCGAGTCCAATCCGGACCTCTACCGATTGCGCCTGCTTCAATCTGTTGGCGACGCGTCGTCCGTCGTCGTACATCTTGATCCCGATGCAACTGCGAAATCGGACGCGGTGGACCGTCAACCCTGAAGCTGGCACTGCGGCCGTTGCAAGCGACATGCATTCATCCCGGTCGGACTGACCGGCTATCTGCACGAGCGGTGATACGCCACACCTTCGCTTTGTGATGAACTCGCCGCTCGTGTCTCTGCTTGCTGCCGACGCGGTGTTAGTTGCGCATGTTTGTTTCGTCCTGTTCATCATAGTCGGGCTTGTCGTCGTGTGTGTCGGCGGCGCGCTGGATTGGCGCTTCGTCAGAAACCCGATATTTCGGCTGCTCCACCTCGCGGCAATCGTCGTGGTCACGCTACAGTCGTGGCTCGGCGTCGTGTGTCCCCTGACCACGTTGGAAAATCATTTAAGGAGAACGGCCGGCGAAATCGGATACCAAGGGACTTTCATATCCCATTGGCTGCAAACGATGCTGTATTACGAGGCGCCGGCGTGGGTATTTGTCGCGTGTTACTCGGTGTTCGGCTTGTTGGTCATTGCGAGCTGGTTTTTTGTGCAGCCGTTCCCGTTCGTCGGTGACCGGAGTAGAAACGAAACCTGATCATCAGACGCGTCGCAGGCTCGACCCGATTCCGGATCTCACCATTGTCGCGCGTATTCGTTAGTAGAGGTTGTCCTTATATTCCTGCGCGACGAGACCGTCGGCCTGTTCCAGCGTTACCGGTAGTCCGCTCTGATCCTTGATAATTTCTCCGAGGGTCGGCAGCGAACCGCGTTCGACGTGCGTGGAGGGGTCCCACAGGTGCGACCGGATCATCGATTTTCCGCAGTGTGCGTAGGCCTTTGTGACCGTCACGAGCAGTGCTGCCGGCGGCAGGCGCCCGTTGATAGCACCGAGTTCGAGAACGTCCTCGTCGAGTACGATCCGCGCATCGCCTTCGATACGAAGTGTCTCCATGTTGCCCGGGATAATAAAGAGTATCGAGAGTTTCGGATTATCCACGAGGTTGGAGAAGCCGAGTACTTTATTGTTGCCGGGCCGATCCGGAATGAAGAGCGTTTTGTCGTCGAGGACCTGCACAAAACCTGGCGCATCGCCTTTCGGCGAGACGACCGGTTGCCCGGTCGCATCCGCAGTCGCGATACAGATGAAAGGTGAGTGCGCAATCAGTGTCCGGTGGTGGTGATCGAGCGATGTTTTTATGATCGCGACAGAGGCGTGCAGCGGTTCACCGAAATGTTCGCGAACGCTGGCCCCGTCCTCGAGTAATTGTTGCGGCGTATTGACAGGCATGTCGGTCATCTCCCCGGTTTGTGATAACGGCTTCGGACCCAATGAAGTCTAGCAGTTTTCCGCAGCATGCCCGGCTCCGCGTCGCGGTCGTAGCGACCGCAGGCCGCGCTTATCCGATGTCGATTTATCTTGAAGAAACCGCCAGGACTCTGCCGTGATTGGACTGAACCCGCAGCCCCGCGCTCAGAAATTGAGAATTGGCGTCCCGGGCGGTGTTTCCGGTGCGGCGGATGGGTATCATGTTTATCGCACGGGTGACCGCGAGCGAACCTCCCGGATGCGGCGGGAATTTCAAACACGGCTTTCGACGGGCGAATGAACGATTGGTTTAACGCGGAGTAACGCGAGTGAACGTATCGACTAAACCGGGGTTTTTTGGTCCGCTGAAAACTCGCGACAGTGCCACGTGGGGCGTCGAGCCGCGCGGTCGATTCGGCCGGCGCGCGTGGATTGATCATGCACCCATGCCCGGGGTTACATCATCGATGATGCGTTGGTGGTTCGAAAACGTCGATTGCTGGACGACGTTCAACGGCGCCGATTTCAACGGGCCTGAAGTCCGTGCATACCGGTACTGGCATCCGTTCGATCACATCAAGGTTACGTGGAAAAAACGCAAGCTCACACCCGATGGCCGTACAGGACCTGGTAGCGTGATCGCGATTGAGGAAGACATTGGCGGACAGTATCCGGTTCGCGCCGAAGCCCGGGTGTCGCGTTTCGACGATTCCGCGTTCAATTTCGATCTGATGGCCGCCGGGATCGCACCCGTCGGAGAAGTGATCCATTTATGGAGCCCCGGTGACGATGGCTTGAAGTTCCGCACGGAAGCGATCATTGATTCGCCAGTGCCGGTGATTGGTCGGCTATTGACAAAGCTAGCCCGGCGTATTGCGTTTCCCGACGAGTTACTCGACGCATGGATTCTGCACAATATTGAGGAAAGCGGAGAAACCGAACGTTTCGTCCCGCAGTTGTATGCGCATGCAAATGGTCCGTGAACCCGGGTCGGGCATTGACGTACGCGAACGCACAAGGTGCGCGGTTCGCGGGCAACCCGTTTAGCGTGAGATGACATCGTGAATTGGGAAATTATCGCAACGATCGTTGAAGCAGTTGGCGCGGTCGCAGTCGTGGTGACATTGTTCTATCTTGCCCTGCAGATCCGGCAAAGCACGATCCAGGCAAGGCGCTCGGAGCTGGACGCATCGATGGATCATTCAGCGCTCGCACGAATGGCGATCGCGGAGAACCAGGAGCTGGCGGAAATCTGGCTGGCCGGATTAACCGGCGACGGCACCCTGTCGGAGAGCCGCCAGTTGCGCTTTGATGCGCTCGTAAGCCAGCGTTTCTGGGCACTGTTTCACGTTTACGACCGGGTCAATAGCGGTGTTATGGAGCGTTCGTTCTGGCAAGGCGCATCACAGCAGCTGGAAGACCTGATCGCCCGTCCGGGCGCTGCAGGGTGGTGGCATAATAATGCCCAGCAGTTTCCGCAACACTATGTTGATGAAGTCGAACGCACGATAAACCGCGTCGCAAAGGATCGAACGGAATGACGACACTCGGGGCGCGACCCGAAAATATCGAAATCGATCTCCGGCGCTCGGCATTGCTTGTCGTTGATATGCAAAACGCGTTCGCGAAACCGGGCGGGATGCTGGATCTCTATGGGGCCGATATTTCTGCGGCCGAATCCGTCATTGCAGTGAACACTGCGATTCTGGCCGCGGCACGGAACGCGGGCGTGACGATCGTCTACCTTGCCATGACGTACAAGGCGGACCTGAGCGATGCCGGCGGTCCCGCATCGCCGAACTACCACAAGGAACTCGGGCTCAAGCTCATGCGCGAGCGGCCGGAACTGTCGGGTACGCTGCTGATCGACGGAACGTGGGACTGGCAAATTGTCGATGAACTGACTCCCGAGCCCGGCGACGTTGTGATCCGGAAACCCCGATACAGCGGGTTTGCCGGCACTAATCTCGACAACTACCTGAGAGACCGGGATATCCGTTACGTGTTTCTGAGCGGCATCGCGACGAATGTTTGCGTCGAAAGCACCGGTCGCGATGCATTTTTCAGAGAATACTGGCCCATATTGATCGACGACGCCGTCAATCATACTGGTCCCGATTTTTGTGGCGAGGCAACGCGATGGAACTTCGAAAACCTGTTCGGCTGGGTCACGGATTCTAAAAGCGTACTGGATACATTCCGAGCCGCGGGCGAGACCGTGCAGGCACCGTCGAGAGAAGCCTGAAGACGTTACGGAGTCGTGGTAATGCATGAAGTGCGATCATTGAGGGGCCGACCGTCGTAATGCACCACCGATCTTCGGAACGACGCGGAGCGAGCATCCCGGTATGAATCTGACAAGACGCTCGGCGTGCGATCAGTTCAGTTATGAAATCTTCGGTGACCCGCTTTCCACCCAGGCGTGTCACTGCACAGACTGCCAAAGAACGACCGGGAGTGCTTTCGTCGTGGCGGCACGGTAACCATGCAGGTGTGTTATGCGAAATTTCAGAATTCGTCGATCAGATCCGGCTGCCGGGGCTCGCGCCTGCGGTCGTCCGGGAGAGGATAAACAGCCCGGAATATCGCCGCGACTGCGGCGGCCGGAAGCAACGAACCGGGCGACGTCGACAGGCGCGTTACTGGGGTTAATCGTGTTTGCAGGCTGCGGCCCGTCGGCGGCTGATTTCGAGCTGTACGACACGTTTCGCTCGCCGCAGAATTCCCGTGAGGTCGTGGTTCAAATAGCCTATTCGAAACTCGCATTCGGGCCGACGACGGTTCGCTTCAGCGCCCGCGATGTCGACTCGGCCGAACTCGTAGAGATCGTGACAACGAGGATCTCGAACGACGGCAGTAACATCACCGATGAGAACCTCGGCGCCGAATGGGTGAATGAGCGAACACTCAGGTTATGTTTGCGCGGGGTCGAGCAGGCAGACAGCGTGCTCGAAATCGACGTCGTGTCCGGTACTCATTCAGAGACCGAATCGCCGTGTGGCACGACGTGAACGGTCGACGGCTGCCGCGGCGCGTAATCTCCTGCGCGGCCAAAGACCGGCCCCGACACGTGACGACATCGTGTGATAATGGTAACCGTGCTCAGCTCCGGTCAGCCTGCAGGGCGGAGCGGACTGAACTCACTACCCGAACCTGACCTGACCGACGGAGGCGCGAGGAATGTCATACGAATACGTACTCACCGCAGAGTTTTCCGCTTCGCCCGAAGCGATCTTCGAAGCCTGGCTGTCTTCGGAAGGCCACACCGCGATGACCGGCGGGGTCGCGCATACGAGCCCGGAAGTCGGCGCCGCGTTCGACGCATGGGATGGCTACATCAGCGGCGTTAATCTCGAAATCGAACCGGGCGCACGAATTCTCCAGACCTGGCGGACGCAGCACTTTCCCGGTGACGATCCCGATTCGACGATCGAGATTCATCTCGAAGCGGTTCCCGGCGGCACGCGGCTGACGTTAACGCACAGCAACGTTCCCGACGGCCAGACGAGTTACGAAGAAGGCGGATGGCAGTCGCATTATTTCGAACCGATGAAACGGCGTTTCGGTTGGCTGGAGCGGGATATCAAACCCTAGTCGTCGAGTCACGTGGCGAAGCTGTTATCGAATACTCGCCGCCGTGGCGGCCCACCCGCGGCACCCGACATACTGAACGGAGTACCCCGATGAGTTCACGTGAAGAAATCATGCACTTGATGAATCGGTATGGATTCACGATCGATACCGGCGACCTTGACGGCTTCGCGGGTTTGTTCGCGCACGGCGAATGGGGCATGGAGGGGGCGGACCCGTTCGTCGGGAAAGAACAATTTCTTGAGGGATTGGCGAACGTTCGGATTTACGACGACGGTACGCCGAAGACGAAACACGTGACCAGCAACGTCGATTTGACGATCGACGAAGCGTCCGGCACGGCGGAAAGCGAATGCTATGTCACGGTCTTTCAGCAAACCGACGACTTTCCACTGCAAACAATATTCGCGGGCCACTATTTCGATACGTTTGCAAAGACGGGCGGTTCGTGGCATTTCACAAAACGGCATATTCGTTACAACCTCGTCGGCGATATGACGGCGCATCTCAAATCGGTCGGAGACATCGTCCCCGGCCAGTAGCGGTCGGGCGCGCGTTTTCCCGGCAACGGAATAGTTCCGGGCTTCGTCCCTAACCCCGTGATCGCTGCCGGACAAATACAGTGGGACGAAAATCTGCCACGGGTTTCTTTCATTCGCCGGATCAGGTGTATAGCATGGGCTGAGCCCTCGTGGACTGCCGGGTCTGTAAAAACCGGTTTTGCCGAGCATTTTTACGGCGCAGTTTGAAAGCCGCACATCCGTTGGCATCCCGATTCCCACCAAGGACAGAATTCATGGCCCGATACATCATCAGCTACCTCGGCGGCGACCACCCCTCTACACCGGAAGAAGGCAAGCGACACTTCGAAAAATACAAACAATGGCTCGCCTCGATCGGCGACGCCGCGGTCAGCCCGGCGAACCCGTTGAAGGACACGAAGACGGTGAATCCCGATGGCAGCGTGACCGACGGCAGCGCTACGGCGATGTCGGGGTTTACGATCGTCGAAGCCGATTCGATAGACCGCGCGCTCGACATCGCACGCGCCTGCCCGTTTCTCGATATTGGCGGATCGCTCGAAGTCTCGCAGTTAATCGACATGCAAGGTTGAACGATCAGGATGAAATCTGCCGTCGCTGCTTAAGGCGCCATATCGCCGGTGACGCTGGTACCACGGGATCCCGATTTTATGATCCAGATCAATTTCTTCGAATCACGGCGACATACGGTTTTCGGGAAATTTAACAGGAAAACGTGACTATGAGCCTCGCAGCAGTTCCCACTGATTCGTCCTCTTCCGCGGCCGAACATTTCGACGTATTGATCGTCGGCGCCGGCATATCCGGCGTTGGCGGCGCCTACCACCTTTCGACCCAGTGCCCGGACAAGCGCTTCGTTGTCCTCGAAGCCCTGGAAAGCTTTGGCGGCACGTGGTTGATGCACCGTTACCCGGGCATCCGCTCCGACAGCGATTTGTATACGTTCGGCTATCGCTTCAAACCGTGGGTTGGCGCGCCGATCGCGAGCGGGGATGAAATCCGCAAGTACATGGGCGAGGTGATCGAGGAGAACGATCTCGGTTCGCATATTCGTTACGGCCACAAAATCATATCTGCCTCGTGGTCGAGTGAGGACAGTTTGTGGACCATTGAAGCCCGGCGTACCGACAATGGCCAGACACTGTACTTTACGGCGAACTTCCTGTGGATGTGCCAGGGCTATTACCGCCACGACAAAGGTTACACCCCGGAATGGGAGGGAATGGAAGATTTCAGCGGCCGCATCGTACACCCTCAGAACTGGCCGGAGGATCTTGACTACGCCGGCAAGAAGGTGGTCGTCATTGGTTCCGGCGCGACCACGGCAACGGTGGTCCCGGCCATCGCAGCGGAGTGCGATCACGTCACGGTATTGCAGCGCTCGCCGACCTACTTTATTCCCGGTTTCAACCAGAACGACATGGCGGACAAGCTGCGCGAACTCGAAATCAAGGAAGAATGGATACACGAAATCGTGCGACGACAGATCCTGCGCGACCAGATGGATTTCACCCGCCGTTCTTTCGAGGAATCCGAGGCGGTCAAAGAAGAGCTACTCGGTGGTGTGCGCAGTTTCCTCGGTCCGGACTACGACATCGACACTCACTTCACCCCGCGATATCGTCCCTGGCGGCAGCGCATCGCGTTTGTACCGGAAGGGGACCTGTTCAAGGGTATCGCGTCCGGCAAGGCGAGCATGGTGACCGACGAGATTGAACGCTTTACCGAAAAAGGGATCCTGCTGAAATCGGGTCGCGAGCTGGAAGCCGATATCATTCTTACCGCCACGGGTTTCAATCTCAGCGTGCTCGGCGACATTCAGTTCGAAGTCGACGATGAACCGCTGGATTTCGCAAAGTCGGTCACCTATCGGGGCATGATGTTCACGGGTGTTCCGAACATGTTGTGGATATTCGGCTACTTCCGCGCGAGCTGGACACTGCGGGTCGATTTACTCGCGGATTTCGTCTGCCGGTTGCTGAAGCACATGGACGACAAGGATGCGACGAAGGTGTCTGTCGCGTTACGCGCGGAAGACGAGAACATGGCACTGTTGCCGTGGATCGATACCGAGGATTTCAATCCGGGTTACATGCTGCGGGGTATGGAGTTGCTGCCGAGGCGCGGAGACAAACCGGAATGGCAGCACACGCAGGACTACTGGGCGGAAAAGGATGCGATTCCCGCGATCGATCTCGACGAAGCGACGTTCGTCTACGAAACATCACCAGGCGATACGCAGGGTGAGGACGAGCAGCTGAAGGCGTCCGGCTAGAACCGGTCTTATCGCAGCGAAGCGCGCGCGGGCAATGTTGCCGGCGTGCGATTGCGGTCCGGTGGCTGTCCCGTGATTACCCGGCTGGCGGCGGCGATGCGATAGCCGCCCGCGCTTCATGTTCCGCAACCGCCTTGAGTCGGTTCAGACCGAGCAGGAAGTCCGGCCCGACGAGCGTGTCCATCGGCGTGAATATACTCATCAGTTTGGCCTTGAAATCCATCGTCCCCTGCATCGACCAGGTCACTTTCGTGAAATCACCGAACGTGGTCAGAGAAAATTCGACGAGGTGATCTGCGAGCACGGGTTCGAAGATTGCGAGTTTGAGTCGGAGTGAATTCGGCGGCGTAACGGTAACGATTTCGAGCCGCCCCCGGCCGACAGATTTGTTGCCGGCCCATTCGTAGCGGGCACCCATGCCGGTCGTCTGGTCGCCGAGCGTTATTTCGATTCCGGGATCCTTCGCCACCCACGGAGACCAGTCCGACCAGGTATTGAAGTCACTGATCACGGCGAAAACAATCGCCGGCGGCGCTTTCATACGCAGAACGCGTTCGACATAGAACGTATCGGGTTTGGACGCGGCAAAACCGGTAATCCCTGCGACGACGAGCACGAATACGATCGCGAAAGTTTTCAATTTGCGCTCTGCCCCGGGTCGATGATGAATCCGCCCAGCAGACCAAAATCCCGCCCCGGATACAACTGCCTATGTGCGGTTTCGATCGGCAGGCGTTGTGCGCGAGGTGTTAATCGACGAGTTGACAGCGCGCAATTCAGCGATTGCGGCCGAGCCACAATACGAATCCGCTGATAACGAGGACGAGCAGCAGGATGGAAGCGGTATTCACCAGCATGGTCCCGATCGGACCGAACAGGCGGCCCGTGTGCAGATCGAGCAGAACCCGTTCGAGCGATAACCCGGTACCGCGATACTGACTCGCGAGGACACCGCCGATGTCTTGTGGTAGCGAGCGTTCGAGGCTCCAGCGCACGGGCGGCGTGACCGGGCCGGCGACCACGTGACCCAGCACAGAATCAAAGATTGCCGCGGAAGTGTCGCCGCGCACGATCACCTGTCCTGCATCATCGATACCAATCTGTCGTGGCATTCCGGCCGCGGTGTTTTCAATCATCTTGATCCGTTCCGCGATCACGCCATCGGTCGTCACGATCATCATCGCATTCGTGGTCGCGACCAGGATTTCTCCGTCGAGTGGGACCACGCCAACGATCTGGCCGTCGAGCGATGTGACGCTCCGGCGATCGAAATACAGCCGATTCCCCACCTGGGTCAGCCAATTCTGCCCGTGTTTGAAGCTCAACGGCGGTGGCGCGGGGCGCACGCCGTACCAGTCCAGCAGTTTTTCACTGCCGATGTAGCGGCTGTCGAGATTGAGCGCATCGGTCTGCATGAGCGCGAGGCCCGTGATCGTGAGCGCGAGCAAAAACACCGAAGCGATGAGCCCGATGGTCCGATGCCAGGATTTCAGCATGAAACGAAGCGAGGTTTTGGAGCAGGCGCGTAACGTTAGCCGAAGCACGGCCGTCATGGAAGTCATTTCAGGATTCCGATTGCTGATGCAGATACAAGGCGAGCCGTGCGAGCCGGGTGAGTGCGTCGACCGACATCGTCGCCCCCGTGATGCCGTCGATATGGCGGTCGAGCGCCAGATTCTCGGCCAGCGCCGCGCCGCGGAACTGGTCGGTAAACGCGGGGTAGCGTACTTCCCAGCCGCGACTTTCGCGGTAAATGAGTATGCGCACATCCGTAAGCTGACCGGATTCAACCACGAGGCCGGTGGTAATCGGCTGGTCCTTGCCGATTTCCTCGAGTATCCACGCCGTCCGTTCGCCGCTTCGCCAATAGCGTACCCGCAGCGAGCCGAGGTCGTGTCCCATGATTTCCCGGACCCCGGTTTTCACCGGCCCGGTCAGCCACAGCCGTTGCGGTACCGGTACCGAGTCGTCGAACGTTTGTTCGAGAAACAGCGCCGGCGCGAGATACACTTCGGCGGCCATCACCGCGCTCACCGCCAGCACGGTCGTACCGAGCAGGGCGGACATTCGGCGTGGCGACAAGGTAAGCCGGCGCATTGCGATCAGAACTGGTAGCCCAGGCCAAGGTTAAACCCGTCGCGTTCTACCGCCACCGGACCGTGTGCGTCCTGCCATTGTGCATCGAACTTGAACACGACCTGCGGATGCGGCCAGTAATTGATACCGACGTTGACCTGGTCGTAGGTTTCGAACCGGTAGGCCGCTCCGGCCAGCCCGTTCCGCGCGTCCCACTCGTGGTAGCGGGCAAAAATACCGATTTCTCCCGGGACCCATTGAGTCGTCGCAACCCGGTAAGCAGGCTCGACATACCAGCCCTGCTGAACGTCTGCGTCGACGGCATCCGGGTCGAGTCCGGCGCTACGATCGTCGCTGAGATCCCAGCGTGCATACAACGCGCGCAGGCCGAATCCGGAGCGGTGACGCCAGTCGACATGCGTTTCGAACAACCACGCGTCCGCGTTCGCATTGTCAGCCGTGCCCGTGTAGTCGGCCTGGTAATCAACCGTTGCGGCAATTTCAAGTCCGGGCGTGCCGACATAAATGAGCCGACCGAGCACAGCGACATCCTGATCGTCGGCATTCGCGACTTTCAGCCGCCCGCTGCGGGGCCGAAATGCACTGCTGCCGCTGGTCGGTATCCTAAGACCCGAATGCAGGTAGACGTTGTAAGCGAGGCCGGGAGTCAGTTCACCCCAGGCTGCGAGCGTCGCCTCGGTCCAGGTCGATGGAATAATTTCCGTTTCTACCGGGTTGCGTTCTACGCCGTAGAACGTGTTCGGTTCGTGCGTCAGGTTCAGTAACCCGACGGGCAGAATGTCGATACCCGCGCGCAGGTGATGGCGCGTATTCAAATCCATTTCGAGCCACGCGAGTTCCAGTGTAACTTCGCCTTCCTGGCCGTCGCCGGAGCGCGTGTGTTCGACTTCGAGTTCCGACGCGAAGCGCAGCCAGTCATTGAAGCGGTGACTGGCAAACAACACGAAACGGTGAAAATCGACCCGATTGAGATCATCGGCATCGCCGTCGTAGGCTGTCGCATCGTCGTTAAGGTTGTTGTAGTGCAACTCACCGTAACCGCCGATGGTGGTGCGTTCGGCCCAGCGTCCCGCCGCACCGCGTCGCCGGTTGCTGATGGGACCCCAGCGCCCGCCGGCGGAACCGACGGCATTGGGTGCCTGTGGAACATTGGATGTGAGCAGCGCGTCGTCGGCGGAGGGTTCGCCGCCGACCTGCTCGAGCATATCCGCCGTTGCTTCGACCTTCGCGTCAACTTCCGCGACTTTGTCGCTCGCGGCCTGTGCGTTCGACGCTGCCGTGTCTATCCTGCCGCCGATTTGCTCGAGCGCGGTGCGGGTATTTTTCAGTTCGGTTTGCAGGGCGTTCAATTGCGCTTGTTGTTGTTCTATCAATCGCATGAGGTCTGCGGTGGTCGGCTCGGCCGCGGTCGCCGTGAGGCCCACAAAAGCCAGCAGCAGCGGCAGGCAGAGACTCAGGTTCGTATTCATTTCAGATTATCCCATTTAGCGGTAATTGTTAATAAGAACGTTAAACTAAATAAGAATCATTATCAATTAAATAAATTGCCGGGATTGCCAACAAAGCGCTCGGAGAGCGGGCGATGGGGGCAGGCGGGTGAGTTGGGCGGCGGCAGCAGGCTCATCAACCGCTCCCCCGGTCACGGGATGTCCGACAGGGGTGTCCCCGTACTGGTAGCTTTATCACACGTTATCGCGGTAGATCCGGGTCGCTCGTCCTGTCGCGTGTGACCATCAGAGCGGTCGCGCGTACCCTTCCCGTACGCCCCGCCGGCCGTTTTCGGGGCCCGTCGCGCCGCCGTAATCGGTCGCACGTGAATTTGTCGAAGCGGGTGAATGCATCACCTGCACTCCGCCGATCGTCATCACGCAAACGTGCCGTTCGATTCGTACCCGTTGCCCTGCGGCCGGGCGAGACCGGCGATCGGCGAGTGCATACTCGCGTGTACTTCGATGACGGTTGTGGTGCGAGAAGGAAGCAGTCACTGCAACGCGCGCTGATCGTTCTGACTCGCTTATCGCAAACGACAACCTCGCAACGAGGTCACTCGTTCCCGGGTAACGAATGACCAAGGCGGAGGCCCTGTGTGCTCTGAACGGTTGCGCTGCTTCCCGGAGTCGACTGCGCCGAGCACTCGCATTGGCCGGTCGATCCGGAACACCTTTTGGCCGGCCGCTTTCGGTAGAATCGCCGCCATGCATTATTTTGAAGATATACGAATCGGTGCGCGGTCACGCTTTGGCGCCTACGAAGTGACACGCGAAGAAGTGATCGCATTCGCGACCCAGTATGATCCGCAACCGTTCCACCTCGATGATGCCGCTGCTGCCGAGACACATTTCGGCCGCATCGCTGCGAGCGGCTGGCATACGTGCTCGATGACGATGCGCATGATCGTCGAGTTCATGCGCGGCGAGCAGCGCGCCGGCATCGGTTCTCCCGGGGTCGACGAAATTCGCTGGCGCCGCCCGGTCTACCCGGGCGACACGCTCAGGGTCGAGACTGAAATTACAGATAAAACGCCGTCGCGAAGCCGGCCGGAAATGGGTTCCTACAAGACGCTGACGACGGTCTACAACCAGGATGACGCGGTGGTGATGACGCTTGTCTCCATCGGGCTGATCCGCAGGCAACCTCGGGGTTAGGCTCTCGTCGGCAGGGCGCGATTAGTGCTGGCGTGTCACTTCCCTCTTGCAGCGGCGACAACAGGGAGTCCGGAGTCGATAAATACGATCGTACGGCCGTCATACTGGTTAGAACCGCCGTCGCGGATTTGATCAATTCATCCCCGTTGATATCACCGGATGCTCTGCCGCGGAGTCCCAGGGCAGGTCCGGCCACCAGCGAACGAGGCGCGGGGGGCGGTCGGGTTCGATGCTTTGACCCGGTTGCGGCGCAACACTCTCCACGTTCGCCCTGGCTGCCGCAACCAGCGTGCGTTCAATCGGTTCGGTCCAGCCGTGAAACGCGAGATCAAACAAGCCCCAGTGCACGGGGAAGAAGACGCGCGCGCGAACCATCGCGTGTGCCTGAATCGCCTGTTCCGGACCGATGTGCCAGTCGGGCCAGGCGCGGTCGTAAGCGCCGACTTCGATCATCGCGACATCAAATGGTCCGTAGCGACGACCGATTTCCGACATCGCAGGAAACAGGCCGGTATCGCCGGAGAAATACACTCGGTGTTGTTCGCCTAATAGTGCAAATCCGGACCACAGCGTGTGATTCTGATCGAGCAGGTGGCGGCCGGAGGCGTGTCTCGCCGGTACGCACGCGATGTCAACGGTGCCGATTCGCGTGTGCTCCCACCAGTCGACTTCCACGATACGTGAAGGGTCGACACCCCAGTATTCGAGGTGGGTCCGAACCCCGAGGGGAACGATGAACGTCGTCTGCCAGTCGAGCATGCGAACGATCGTCGGGTAATCGAGGTGATCGTAGTGGTCATGAGAAATCAGCACCGCGTCGATCTTCGGCAGCTTAGCCAGCGGGATCGGCGGTGGATACCAGCGCTGCGGGCCCGCCCAGGTAAGCGGTCCGGCACGGTCGCCGAACACGGGATCGGTCAGAATGGTCTGGCCGTCGATTTCGATCAGCGTGGTCGAATGTCCGAGCCAGGTTATGCGGAGCCCGCTTGAAGGTGGCGCACTGAAACGTTCGGCCGTTCCGTGGGCCACCGGTATCGTATTCCCCGGGACCGCGTACTTGCTACCGAGCGACAGCATGCCCATGTAATCGTTGTGCAGTGGTTGCGGGTTTTCAAAATGACCGTCGCCCCATTGCGGGGAACGTTCGAGTCGGGCGAGTGCGTTACCCCGGGATTGCTTTCCGAATGCGTTCCAGCCGTCAACGATGACAACCGCGACGGCGAGCGAGAGCAGCGCGGCAAGCCACAGTAACCCCAGCCCGACCCGATGCAAGACGCGGCGGCACATCCCCGGCCCTGTGGCGTTCGCGGCCGTCACGAAACTCAGGATTCGAGTGAGATGACGATGAGCTTTCCGTTCATCCAGTCCGGTAGCCATTGCGGGACCGTCGGTCGCAAGCGGCTGAATACATCGTCAACTCTCGCCTTGTCGTCGAGTATTGCGACGGCGTGTCCGCTCAGTTGTTGGCCGCGTATTTCGAGCGACACCGGCGCGCCTTTATCGCGGAACGCCCGCCACCACGGCCCGTCCGCACCGACGTAGACAGTATCGCTCTCGCGCAGGTAATTGACCGGGAGGCGTTTGCCATCAGGAAATGTCAGCAGCATGACGATGCCGGCCCGGGTACCTTGCGGGTCGTCCTGTAATTCGCGCACGATCTGCGGGTTCTTGATGAGCGTCCAGTAGGAGGAAAAGGCAATGAACACGACGGCCAGAACGCCGAGCAACACCATCATCCACTTCATCGTATCCTCCATAGTGACTCTGGTTGGCGGCTAAGTATTGTACGCATTACGGAAAGCACGTTGCGGGTCGTGTGATTGGCGCGACAGCTGCGTCCGGCCTTATCGTCTTTTCCCGCTAACGCCATGTCCGGCGAACGACCCCGGCAACCCTGGTCATCGCATGTAGTGCGGCCGTGTCTGATTGCGCAGCATGTCATTCAGCTGTCCTTTCACGAGCTGGTCGAACGCTTTCTGTTGCTGCACGTCGGCGGCTTTCGTCTTGTTGAGTGGTTTGGTCGCCGCAACGGCCGAGTCTTTTGCCCTCGCCGCAGCGGTCGCCGATTTATTACGCTGCCAACGCTCGTCGCGGGTCATCGTGCCCGCTTCGATTGCGCGGGTGAATTGCTGGTCCTCGGCGATGATGCGCTCGTAATCTTCGGGCACTGCGCTGCGAGGAATGACGTCGCGTCTGATGCCGGCATAAACGCAATCGCGCCAGGCTTTTTCGCCCGGCGCCAGTTCCGACTGCCCGATGTCGCCGGGATTTCGCCAGTCGTAACCATGCATCGCGGTGCATTGTTCGCCGACGTCTCGAAGTATCGCGGCCACATCCTCATTGGCGGCGCTGTTATCGGCCGATATTGCCATCAGCAATAATCCGGTGATGGCGATGCTCGTTCGTCGATCCGTCATGGCGGGTTCCTCGTTCAAGGCAGCTGTTGCGGGTGAATTTTACCGGCGGCCGAGGCGAACCGGGTGATCTGGTTGCTACCGGCGAAGGTTTCGCGGTAACCCCGCAGACTCACTATACGATCCTGGTATGTCGCGCGGAAGTTCAAGACATTGCATTGGGATGTTGCGCGCGCGGTTCGATGGGGTCGGGAATAGTTAAGAAATGCCTTCCGGCTGTCACACGGTCATTCGTCGCGAGCTACTGCCGGTGACTTCCAGAACCCCGCGCGATGGACACGTTTGAGCACCGCGACCGTCGGTGTAAATTCGTCCGCCTTCATCGCTCCGGCTTCCGGCCACGGCCGCATTCGGCAGTATTCGTCGACGGCGCGACGTAATCCGGGATCGACGTCATGGGACATAACCAGATAGAACCGCTCATTGACGAGCGGTTCGAAATGCAATTTGAACTGTTCGGCCGCAATCGCCGAACCAAAACCTGCATCGGCGCCCCCGCTGGCGACGAGCGCCGCGACGGCGGTGTGAGTAAACTCCTCGTCCGCGTAACCGGTAATGGTGCCGGGTGCGATACCGGCGTTGCCGAGCATGCCGTCGAAAATGAGTCGGGTGCCGGATCCCGGTTGCCGGTTGATGAAACGGACATTGCCGCCCGGCAGCGCCGCAATATCGCAAACCTGATTGTCGGAACGGGACATGAGACCGAGCGAGCGGATTTCGAGCAACCAGACCCGATCCCGTTCGGGATCGAGCAACGCGATCATTTGCGCCGCGACGGTTGGACCGAGTTCGCCGATGGGCAGGTGAAAACCGGCGATGTCGGCATCGCCGCGCCGGTAGCGGTTGAGCGCGTGTTCGCTGCCGGCGACGTCGAAACTCACCCGGTGACGGGCTGCGAGCACGCGGCTCAAGCCGCGCGCCTGTTCGTTATGGCTCGATACGATGGCGACCGGGTGACGACTGGCCCCGGATTGTTCGCTGAGTCGTGCTCCGGCGTCGAGCGCCGCACGTGTGAGCGCCGGCTCCACCGTTACATCCACTTCGGCGGCCGCTGCGAGCAGTGCCTCACCGAATTCCGTCACTTGTGCGCCCCGGCCCTGACGCGTCGATAACAGGGGTGCACCGAAATGCTTCTCCCAGGTACGCATCAGCCCCCACGCGTGCCGATATGAGACTCCCGCCGCCTTGGCCGCGTAATTAAGGTGCCCGCCCTGGCGAACGCCGCGCAGCAACTCGAACACAACGGGATCGAGCGTTTTCGTTTCGCCGTCGTGTGAAACCGACCAGCGCAGGTCGAACGAAAGGTTCACCGCAGCCGTGTCCTTGAAATTGCAACTCAGAGCGTATTTTACGCGAATTGAAAGCGGCGGTGCGCAGGACGGGGTCGGGTCAACATTCCGTGGTGACGTTCGCTCCTATTTCTCGGTCATTCCGTTTGGTGGCCGTGCGCATCGCAGCTTCCCCGGCGGGGCAGGGGCGAACTGCGGCGCGCCGGTACCGGGCGGCCGCTAACGAAAGCCGTTTCCGGCGAACGTCAGCGTAACTCGAAACCCTCATAACTGTTCGCGGCGACGTGTTCGCATTTTTCCCGGTAGTAGGGGCCGCCGCCAGCATATAAAAGGAACGTCTTTTTCTTTTCCGGCAGGTTACGGTTCACATTCATAAACCACGAATCGACCGTCGGAAACAGCGTTTCCTGTGCGGCGTCGTAGACGTGTCGCGTCCACTCATTTTCGGCCTCAACGGACGCTTCCATGGTTTCGCATCCGTTTTCGCGCATGTGCCGGACAGCATCCGTGATCCATTCGACGTTCTGCTCGATGCAGCGCGGGATGTTGCAAAACGTAGCCGCGTTGTGCGGTCCGACGACGGTAAAGAAGTTCGGAAAACCGTTCGTCTGCAGACCGAGATACGTGCGCGGTCCCTCGGCCCATTTCTCCTTCAGCTGTTTTCCATCTACACCGCGAATGTCGATGCGCGACAACGCTCCGACGACGGCGTCAAATCCGGTCGCATAGATAATGATGTCAAGATCATAATCCCCGTCCGCGGTCGTAATGCCCGTCTCCGTGATGCGAACGATCGGATTCTCGTTGACATCGACGAGCTCGACGTTGTCCTGGTTGTAGACCTCGTAGTAGTTCGTTTCCATCGGGACGCGACGCAGACCAAAGCCGTGATCTTTCGGGATCAGTTTTTCCGCGGTGACCGGATCGTCTACGCGATCACGGATTTTTTTCGCCATGAACTCGGTGATCAGGTCGTTGGCCTTCTGATCGGTAAACGTATCGGCAAAATTGCCGAGCCAGATGGCGAAGCCGGGGGTTGCATAGAGCTCTTCGAAGAACGCGAGGCGTTCCTCGTCGCTGACTTCAAGCGATGAACGCGGATCAGAACCGTGCAGGAAGCTGCCGAACGTCTCGTCGCAACGATCGAAATAATCCCGGGATCTTTTCCGGATCTCCTGCATTTCCTGTTTGTCGATCGTGCTGTTCAGCAATGGCGCGCAGTAATTCGGGTCACGCTGGAAGACCGTAAGGCGCTCCACTTCACTTGCGATCGTCTGGATGACCTGAACACCGGTCGCGCCCGTGCCAATAATGCCGACCCGCTTACCCGAGAAATCGACGGGCTCGTGAGGCCATTGGCTAGTGTGGTAGGAATCTCCGCGAAAATCGTCGATGCCGTCGATCTTCGGCATTTGTGGCGCCGACAGCGGGCCCGTCGCAGAGATCAGAATTTTCGCGCGAGCGGTTTCACCCGGTTCGGTCCGAATCGCCCACTCATTCGCGGCTTTGTCATAAGCGGCGCTCTTGATGCGCGTTTCGAACTGCATGTCCTTGCGCAGATCAAATTTATCGGCGACAAAATTCAGATACCGAAGAATTTCGGGTTGCGCGGCGAAGTGCTCGCTCCAGTCCCACTCGTCGAGCAGTTCCTGCGAGAACGAATAGTGGTAACTGTAACTTTCCGAATCGAACCGGGCGCCCGGGTAGCGGTTCCAGTACCATGTGCCGCCAATATTCGTCCCCGCTTCAAAGACGCGCACGGACATGCCGAGCTCGCGGAACCTGTGGAGTTGAAACATGCCTGATATCCCGGCGCCAATGATGATGGCGTCGTAGACAGCGGGAGTTTCCGATTCGGGCGCTTGAGTTGCTTCGTTCGACATGGTGTTAATCTCCGGCCGGGGTCTCATTACCCGGATACTGTTTCTGTTTCGACTCCGGTGCGCGGGACGGGCGCGCTGGCGCGACAATGCAGCGGCATTGTCGCGGAGTCGTGGGTTATTGAATCGTCTGTTTAAGGAAGTCTGCGTCGGCTGCGACGACGTCGGCCAGGATCCGTCCCAGGATCGCGTACGGCGGAACCGGGTGTGTGTCATTCAGCTTCGTCGCCAAATCGTCCATCCATGCGGCCAGGTGCAGCGCGAGAAAGTCGCGCTGTCCGCGTTGCAGGCTGGCGCGAGTTTGTTCGTGATCACTACCGGCTTCGAGAAAACTCAGGTAATGCATGAAACCGAGTTCCGTGAGGAGGTGATCCGGCTGTTCTTCCGCATAACCGCGCGAGAAGTCCAGACCGAAATGACCGTAGAAAGCGAGCAGGTCCTGCCACAGTTTTTGTTCAGGATGATCGCCGTAGCGCCGCTCGAGCAGTGATACTTTCGGACTGCCGGAAATGACGTCGAATATCGCGCTGTAGCCGACCTGCAGGTCGTTGATCGCGCTTTTCGATCCCGGTATGGCGATGTCTTGCGGGAGTTCGACCTGGAGCGGCGATAGCTCGATCGCATCGCGGATATCGGCCATCCAGTCGCCGTCGAGCAGGCGCAACACCGGACCGCCCTCGGGATAGGCGAACGCCTCGGCGAGCAACGCATAGATACGAGAGCGGGCGGCCGCGTCCGCATCGGCCGGCGCTTCGAGCGCGGGTGATCCTGTGTCATCCACGACGTTCACGAATCGACGGGAACAGGCACAAAATCGCCGGAAAATGATTTCCGGCCCGAGCGTTCACGGTTGCCGCCGTCCCACACGGCAAATGCCATGCGTGTCGGTTGCCCTGGTACAAACTGCGCGCGCCCGGATTTAGCTTCGAGCGACCGGGTCAACACCACCGACCACCGGCCATCGTGATGATCGGCCGCGCTCATGATCGGGTGTTTGTCGCTGCTGCTGCGGGCCGAGGTGCCGTAGCCTCGTGCGACGACATCAAACGCGCGGCTTGTTCGGTTCGCTTTCCAGTACCACGCGTTGACCGGATCGCTGTCGGATCCCATCGTCATGGCGCTGGCCTTGTCGGTCAGCGGGAACATCACGGCGACGCCGTCAACAAATTCATCGAGATCGACAATCTCCGCGTGTTTGTCGCTCTTCCAGCGCAGAAAAATTGCGAGATCCGTCCCGTTGTGCAAAGCAGCTGCCTCGAGCGCCGTGATCGAACCGTGATCGGTACTTTTCTCGATGAAAGGCGATATTTTCCGGATCGCCGGATTTCCCTTCAGCGGTGTCGCTATGAGCGCGAACGAGTCGGTAGCGACGTTCGACCAGGCGGCATGGGTCGGGTCCAGCAGCGAGTCGGTCGCGAGATTGGTGCGGATGATTTTCATAGCATTCTGTTCGGGCAGCTTCGAATCGGCGATTGGTTCAATGCGAGGTCCTGCATGCGATCGCGTTATGCCGTTTGTTTCGGCGTCAGGCGAAAGCTGATCACCTGCTCGTCGGCCTGGCCTTCGGCCGGATCCTTGTCGAAGCCCTTGAATCGATCCCAGTAATTCCGGCCTATCAGCAGATCCATGATTTCCGATGGTTCGCCGCGTTTCTTTTTCTCGCGCTCGTCTCGGAGCTTGCGCACCACCTGCTCGACGTCGGGACCAAATAGTTCTTCGAGTACGCTCATCTCGATGCGGCCAACGTCCGTGATCGAGCCGTCCTCGGCAAACGCTTTCGTTGACTCGAACGGCGGGATGTAGAACACGTTCGGATCTGTGCCGAACTCCGGATGCAGGGGCAGTGCGACCTTGTGCACGTTGATCATCTTGTAGAGATCGCTGTCTTCATCGTCGCTGTAACCGAACAGGCGCGTTCTGCCCGGACACTGGCGATCACAGGCGGGCGCGATGCCCTGTTCGACCCGCGGATAGCACATGATGCATTTCTCGCCCTTTTCAGTGACGGGGTTGTAGTAGATGGCTTTGTACGGGCACGCCTCCACGCACAGCCGATCGCCGTGGCAGCGGTCCTGGTCGAGGACGACGATGCCGTCTTCATCGCGCTTGTAAATCGCGTTATGCGTACACGCATCGAGACACGGTGCATCCGTGCAGTGGTAACACTTGCGCGGGAGGTAGAAGTAATAGCCGTTGGGCCATTTGCCCGCGCCTTCGTCTTCGTCCCAGTTGTAGCCCCATTCGGGGTCCTCGCCGGTGAGGGCCGCGCTTGGCTTCAGGTGCGCCTTGTCGCCAGTACCGCCGTACAGCACCTCGGCGTGGTTGAATTCCAGCGCGTCGCCGCTGTCGACGTAATTGGGCAGCGCGCCCGGAGTCGGCTCGCCTTCCGCATCGAAACCGCCGCCCATTTGTTCGTAATTACGCGGGTAGCCGGCGCCGGGGTAGGTGCTGACATTCATCCAGCGCATGTGTTCCGTCCCCTCACGGGACGTCCACAGGCTCTTGCATGCGGCGGAGCAGGTCTGACAACCCATGCATTTATTCAGATCGATGATATTGGCAATGTGCCGCTTGTGTCGCTTCAGTTCTTCTTTGGAAGCGCCCTGTGGTGCGTGTGCCATAGTATTTACCTTCGATTAAATCTTGCGAACATCGACGCGGACGCTGCGGTCCTTCGCCGGTGCCGGACTGCCATTGATTGCGTAGTAGCGAAACTGCTCGTAGCCGCCCGCGAGATGGAGTGGTTTGGGTTGACCGATCAGGGCCCGGTTAAACACGTTCCATTGTTCGAACTGGTGCCCTTCCCACATGTACACGATCACCTGGTTCGGCCGCACGGTCGGTGATGTGCGTACCATAATCCGGAAATCTGAAAAGTCGTTGAACACTTCGACCGTCTCGCCGTCACTGATCCCGCGATCCGCCGCAACCTGGTCGTTTATATGGACAACGGGCTGTCCGCGATGCAGTCGCATCAGTGTCGGTTGGGTCAGATGGGTCGCGTGAATGCTGTGTCGCGGGTGGCCACCAGTGATCGTGAACGGATGGTCACCGCCGATTTTAGGCGCCGGTTTAAACACCGGGAGGTCTTCGCCGGCATCAATAAACCAGTCATGATCGAGCAGGAACTGCGCGCGCCGTGTATGTGTCGGGTACACGACCTTGTCGTCGACGTGCCAGCGTAAACTGAAAAACGGTTTCTTCGGATCGTATTCATTCGCCACGAGATCACGGTAGAGACCCTGACCGAAACTCGTGAGCGGTACCATGCCGACTTCTTTCATTGACTCAGTATTCGCGCCTTCGGGAAAAACGCCGGTCGCCGCGCCAATCTTGAGCATCTCCTCCAGCGCGGCGTCATGCGTCTCGAGATAACCGTCCATGGTGTAGCGCTTCCACAGTTCGTCGTAGCGTTGCTCGACGCCGAAGAAATTCGTATAGCTTTCGAGTCCGCGTCGGGTCGCGACTTCGCCGATCTTTTTCATCAATGCTGCAAAGATTTCCCATTCCTTGCGTGACTCGCCGCGGGCCTTTACGGCTTCTTCGATAAATGCGAAGCGCGGGTTGCCAGTTACGGTGTAGGAGATGTCGGCCTTTTCGTAATACCAAGCGGCCGGCAGCACGATGTCGCAGTGCAGGGCGGTGAACGACATGCGCGGCTCGATCGCGAACATCATTTTCAGTTTCGGAAACAGGTGCTTTGGATACATGATCGCGGCGCTGCGAATTTTACGCAGCGGGTTGCCACCGCACATGACCATGACGCGCGGTTCCTTGCCGGGCCCTGGCCGCAGGTGTTCGGGTTTCCACCAGCCTTTCTCGGTGGCCTCGCCGAGGTACTCCGAAAACGTTCGGTCGAGCGCGGGGTCCTGCCATTCTTTCTTGTCGTACAGCTCGTCGTACCCGCAATGATTGTGCAGGAACATCGCCGGCGGGACCCAGCCCATGCGCGAGGTGAGCAACTTCGCCATCTCGATACCGATGTTTTCGGGGGTGACCACCGGGTCGTTCGCTTCGAGTTGTTTCACGACTGCGGCCTTCGTGTGCTCGATCATGTCGAGTCCACCGAGGTGCATCGGCTTCTCCATGACCATGAGCAATTCCATGTGGTCGGCGGGCATCGCGTACGCGGTCTGGCCCGTTCCGGGCTTGCCCCAGTTACCGGACAATGCACTCGCGAGCAGTAGCGCGCGTTCGCTCAAATCGCTGTGGTACACCTTGCACCCGCCCCAGCCTGTGTGGGTCAGCGTGCGTTTCGTACCCATCTTGCGGCCGATTTTCTCGATCAGGGTCGCATGCACACCGCACTTCTCCCCGGCCTTCGCCGGGGTGTACTCGGCATTAAGAAGGCGCTTCACGCCCTCGAATACAGGTTCGACATCGATGACCGCGCCGTCGTGCAGGGTTACGGAATACTCACCTTCGAGCGCCTGCTCACCATCGAATGCGAGCGAGCTGCGTGAGGCCGTGGCGAGCGCACCGCTCTGGAGGTCCCAGAAATAGAACTGGTCTTCGCGTCCGCTGCCGGTAACATCCGGCTCGCGGAGAAACTTGCCCGTATCCTTGCGACGTAACAAAGCCAGGTCGGATTGCTCGCGCATGAATTCACGGTCGAGTAAATCTTCTGCGATCATCACCTGGCACATGCCGAGCCAGAATGCCGCGTCGCCGCCCGGCGAAATCGGTACGTGGTAGTCGGCATGAATCGTGTTCGGGCTGTAATCAGGGGCGATTGAGACGAATTCCGTGCCGTTGTATTTTGCCTCGGTAATAAAGTGATACAGCGGTGTCATGGTGTATGACCAGTTCGTACCGGCCATAATGATGAGTTCGGCGTCGAGCAGGTTGTCGGCGCTGTAGCCCAGCAGCATTTTGCCAAACGTGTCGTGCAGCCCCATGTAGATGTCGCCGTTCATCACATTCCAGTCGGGGGTGACCCCGCCGAGCATGGAATTGAACCGATACAGGCTGGTGAACCCGACCCCGCCCGCGTTGAAGTGTGCGCCGTCGGTAATGAAACTGTCGGGGCCGAATTCCTCGATACCGTCGACGATCGATTCGGCGATCTCGGTCAGCGCGTCGTCCCAGCTGATGCGTTGCCATTTGCCGCTGCCGCGCGGGCCGGCGCGTTTCATCGGATGGGTGACCCGCTCCTCGCTGTAGAGGTTTGAGTGGAACGAACAACCTTTCTGGCAGCCGAGCGGGTTGTAGTCGGGGTAATCGGGGTTGCTCGCGGGATTGCGCATCGACTGTTCTTCGCGCCACACGATTCCGTCCTTGACGAAAACGCGGAATGAGCAGCCGTTCGGCACGCACGCGTTCGTGTGTGTACCCCACGTCACCTTGTCCCATTGCCAGATATTCCGGTACAGGTCGTCGGGGCTCGTGTAGTCGATTGGTTTGTCACCTGCGAGTACGTCGTTGACGAAACCGGTTGATACCACGCCGCCGAGCGGTGCGAGCGATAACGTCAGTGCCGATCCGGCGCCGGTTTTCAGAAACCATCGGCGACTGCTATCGACCGGTCCTGATTGATCGCGATCAGCTTCGGAATCGGGGGTTGTTGTGTTTCTTGCCATGTCGCTGTCCTGGTGAATTACGCGGCCAAACCGCCAAACACGAGTTCGAAATTATCAGCGGCTATTCCGGTCGCATTCTTGCTTCCGCCCGGCCGGTACCATCGCGTGATATTGAGGAGTTGGAAAATCGAACGCCCCGTCGCCCTGACGTCGACGTTGCGAAATTCCCCGCTACGAATTCCACCGCGAATGACACCGTGGAGCAGTTTTTCGTAGCGATTTCTGAACGCGTCGATTTCATCGATGCGTTCGAGTTCCCGACGTGTCATGCCGCCGTAGCCGACGATCGTCGCGTTGACGAGCCAGTAGTTACGGTCGAAATATTCGGCGTGCGCGAGCATGAGCGCATGTAGCTGAACCTGAAACGATTCCTTGTCGTCGACCGCGTCGCGCACGTGCTCGAACATGCCCTTGACGGTGGTAAACGCGATTTCCGTAAAAATTTGCTGCTTCGTACGAAAGTAGTGGTAAAGCGCAGGACGCGTGAGATCGAGATCGGTCGCGATATCGGCGAGCGAGCATTGCTCGTAGCCCATGGTCGCCATTGCTTTCGCCGCAGCATCGAGAATGCGTTGTCGCTGGTCGCTGCGCTTTGGCGGCCGGCCAAGGGGGCGCGCATCCGGGCGGTCATTTGTTCGATTGCTTTGCAAAGTTCCCATGGGTCAGATTTCGGCGGCCCGGGTTGGGGTTGATATCGCGGCGGTGATTTATTTATTGACGCGTAAGTAAGTAATATGACATCGGACAACGCGGACTGTCAAACGGGGCCATCCCGACCCTGGTGGTTATCCGACCGTTCGATCGAATGCGCGACCAAAATCGCGAATCTCGGCATAATGGTCCTGTGCCCGCGGCCTGAATTGGCATGGAACAACTGCGTTGCGGGCGCGAGCAGGAACGTGAGACCCGCATTATCAACGATCGATCGAGAGGAATTAGCATGTCAGAACCGAGACTTCGCTTCGGTGGTTTCATCCCGCCGCACACGCCGACCGACGAGCATCCAGCGCTCGCGCTCGAAGAGGACATGGACCGGGTGATCCTCATGGACAAACTCGGATACGACGAAGCCTGGATCGGTGAACACCATTCCGGCGGTTGGGAAATCACGAGCAGCCCAGAACTCTTCATCGCTGCCGTATCGCAGCGTACTCAGAACATTCGCCTCGGCACCGGCGTCTCGTCTTTGCCGTATCACAATATCTACACGCTCGCCGATCGTATCCGGCAGATCGATTACCACACGAAAGGGCGGGCGATGTTCGGGGTCGGACCCGGCTCGCTGCCTTCGGATTCTTACATGCAGGGCCTCGACACGGCGAAAGCTCGCGACCAGATGGACGAGGCGATCGACCCGCTCGTGCGTTTGCTCAACGGCGAAAAAGTCACGGCCAAAAGCGACTGGTTCAATTTGCAGGAGGCGCAATTGCAGTTCGTGTCCTACAACGATCGCGGTGTTGAAATCGCCGTGGCAAGCCAGGTATCGCCAACCGGCGCGACGGCGGCGGGCAAACACGGTGTGGGGTTACTGTCGATAGGCGCGACATCGACCGGCGGGTTCAACGCGCTCGGATCGAACTGGGCGATAGCCGAGGAGACGGCAGCGGAGCACGGCAAGATCGTCGATCGCCGCAACTGGCGCCTGGTGGGACCGGTGCATATCGCGGAAACACGGCAGAAAGCACGTGAAAACGTTAAGTTCGGGCTCGAACGCTGGATCGATTACATGACACAGGTCGCCGCGTTACCTCTCGCTCCGCCGCCAGGAGCGGACCCGGTCGAACACATGATTTCGACCGGCTTCGCGGTCATTGGTACGCCGGATGATTTCGTCGACCAGATGGAACGTTTGCAACAACAATCCGGTGGATTCGGTTGCTTTCTCAACCTCGATCATCATTGGGCCGACTGGGCCGAGACGCGTCGGTCTTACGAATTGATCGCGCGCTACGCGATTCCGAAAATCAATCGCCTCAATCGCAATCGCATCGCCTCGGAGCAATGGCTGCGCGATAACAACGACCAGTTCAAGGGTGAACTGACCGCAGCGGTACGGGCGAAGATGGAAGAACACGCGAAAGCGAAGGGCGATGAGAAGCTCTCACCCGACCTCGTCGCGCATTTCAACGAACCAAAAAAGAAAGCCGGCTAGATCTGGGGTCAAGTCTTCACTTTATACAACTGCATCTTGCTGCTGAATTCGGGGCAGGACCCGGTCAGTTGTATAAAGTGAAGACTTGACCCTACAGGCGTAGCGCGTAGCGTTTTATTACCGTGAGATCTATACTTATACAAATCAGTTATAAGTGACCTCATGATCGAATTCGACTTCCAGATGCTCATCGTACTGGGCCTGATCGCACTCACGATCGGGCTTTTTGTGAGTGAGATCGTGTCGATCGACGTTGCCGCGCTTTGCGTGCTGATCCTTCTCGGGCTGACGTCGCTGGTGCCGGGTCTCCAGAACCTGATCGCGCCGCCGGATCTTTTTGTCGGTTTCGCCAGCAACGCGGTCGTTTCCATCATGGCGATCATGATCATTGGCGATTCACTGGATCGGGTCGGGGTGATGCGCAGCCTCGCGAACGGCATTGCCCGGTTTGGCGGCCGGACGGAAACCCGGGTGACGTCGCTCGTATGTTCGTCCGTCGCGGTCATCTCCTCGTTCATGCAGAACGTCGGCGCGGCCGCGTTGTACATTCCCGTCGTGTCGAGGCTTTCGATGCAACTCGAGATCCCGATCACCCGGTTGCTCATGCCGATGGGATTTTGCGCCATCATGGGCGGCACGCTCACGATGGTCGGATCGAGTCCGCTCATTCTGCTCAACGATCTGACCCGGCAGATAAACCAGAATCTTCCGGACGACAACCAGATCGCACAGCTTGGCCTGTTCGCCGTGACGCCGATAGGGTTGTGCCTCGTCGGCGCCGGTCTGATTTACTTCCTGACGTTCGGACGCGTGTTACTGCCGAAGACGACGCGCGAGCATGAGTTCGGAGACACGCGCGCGAGCGACCGGATCAAGAACGCCTACCTTTTGAATCCCGAAGTGTTTGTATTGACCGTTCCCCAGGACCACGTGCTCGTCGGCAAGGCGGTTGGCGACATCGAGGATAGTGAGCACATTCACATCGTCGCGATCAGGGATGCGGCGCGCGTTAACCTCGCGCCCGTTCGTGACGTCGGGATCCCCGCGCAGGCGGCGCTGTGTGTCGTCGCGCCGGGGGAGCGGCTCGAGGCTTTCAGCGCCCGGCACGGGCTGTCGTTTATGCGGGCAAAAGATTACCGGCACGAACTCATTCGGGACGATACGGCCGGATTCAGCGAGGTCGTGATCCCCGCCGAGTCGACGCTCGTCGGAAAATCGATCGCGGATATCTGGCTGCGGCGCAGCTATCAGCTCGCAGGACTCGGTATCCATCGGGGTAATGAGGTGTTCAACGATCAGATCCGCCACCTCGTATTGCAGGCGGGTGACACGCTGCTCACGTTCGGGCGCCACGACGCGTTTGCCGCCTTGCAGAAGAACCGCGACTTCATTCCGATTACGCCGTCCCGGGAGACCGAGGCCGACCTGTCGCACAAGGCGCCCGTTGCGCTCCTGTTTCTCGCCATTGCCCTCGGGCTCGTGCTGTTCTCGAACATGATGCTGTCGCTGTGCCTGTGGGTCGGTGCGATCGGCATGATTCTATTTCGCATCATTACAATCGAGCAGTGCTACGCGGCGATCAGCTGGAAGACGATTTTTCTCCTGGCCTGCCTGATGCCACTCGGTCGCGTGGTCGAGACGAGCGGCACAGCGGCGTGGATTGCGCAGAACATGGCAATGTATTTCGGTGACGCGGACATTGTCGTCATGCAGCTTGTGCTCGCGCTACTGGCGACATTCTTTACGCTGGTCATGTCGAACGTCGGCGCGACGGTGCTGCTGGTCCCGCTCGCAGTAAACCTCGCGATCACGATCGGTGCGGATCCGCTCGTGTTCGCGTTGATCATCGCGATTTCCACTTCCAACTCGTTTCTTATCCCGACGCACCAGGTCAACGTGCTGATCATGAGCCCTGGCGGTTACCGCGTGGTCGATTTCATTCGTACGGGCGGGTTGCTCACCGTGATTTTCATCGCCGTCGAACTCACTGCGCTGAATTTGTTCTACTAACAGGAAAATCGCCGCACGCATGCCGTGCGGGGTAAAGCCGTGAACCCGGCTCCGAATCTGATCATTTTTCGTGAATGTCCCGGCTGTCTGCCGGCGCCTGTTCTCTTTCGTTCAGTCCGTAATCACGCGTCGCTTCGGTAACGCGCAGCCTGTAATCAGAGAAAACACCAGCGCGTCCCCTCGCTTGCGCCTCGCGATGCGGCTAGCCGGTATGACTTTGAGGATAACCGCGATCAAGGCACGGTGCCGACAATGATCGCGGGCGCGACCGGCCTCCGTGTCGAGTCGGCCGCAAAAGCCGACCGCCCGCGGCGGCGGTGACCCGGACGAGGCGTGATCCTTTCAATCACGCGATCACGACCTACTTCCCGTCGATGCTGAACGTAACCAGTGCGTTCCCGGGCATCCACAGGTTCCACATGCCGTAACCCGAATTAACGTAGACATGGCCGTTGACGACAGCCGGGCCGGCACCGTTAATGGAGCCACCGCGAGCCTCGACACCGTTCACGGTTTCGTGGTCGCCATAAGTATCCCCGTCCCAGATGACCGCACCGGTTGCCGTGTCGTACGCGCGCAGGTGGCCGTCGAGACTTCCGGAGAACACGGCGCCGTCTATTACCGTCACGGCGGCGAGCTGGCCCGTGTTGCAGCCGTCGCGGCCTGCGCACGTGCCCTGGTGCGGTTCAACTTCCCAGGCGAAGGAACCGTCGCTGAGATTCACCGCACTGATACCGCCGGCTTCGCCCGGGCCTTTCTCCCACGCGCCCGCGATCGCCACGTAGGCCTTTTCGGCATCGGTGGCAAAGCCCCACTCGATACCGCCGACGATACCGCCTTCGCCAACCTCGGTTTTCCAGATGACTTTGCCGGACGCCGGGTCGAGCGCGTAAAGCCAGCCCGATTTCTGTCCTGCAAGCAGAATCCGGCTACCGTCCGTGCGTTCGACCAGAATCGGCGAACTGCCAAAATCAAGATCCGGCCCATTCGATTCGGGACACGCGACCATCGACTCCGGAGATGAATCCATACAGGCGATGGTATAGGCGTCACCGGCGAGCGTTTGCGTCGTCCACTTAACCTTGCCGGTATCCATCGCGAGCGCCATCACTGCATCCGACTCCGGCGCGGCGGGATCCGAATAGCTGTCGCCGGTAACGACATAAATCGAATTCGTCGACGGGTCGAGCGTTGGCGCTGTCCACACGGCTGCACCTGACGGCGCCCAACGTTGTGTGCCGATCGCGTTCTTGCCGCGCCGACTCGGCGCTTCGTTAATCGTGTAGGTTTTCCACAGCGATTTCCCGGTACTCGCGTCAACGCTGAGTACGCCGCCGCGGAACGTGCAACATTCATAATCGGGCATCGCGCCGGCGACTTCTTCGAGCGACGATAAAGGCACATAGAGCCGGTTGTCGTGATACACGGGCGTCCCGGTGATACGGATGTGCGGATGATCATCGGCGAGCATCGACCATGTTTCCTCGCCCGTGTTCGGATCAATCGCATAGACCTTGCCGCTCAGGTCACCGAAAAACAACCGTACCTTGCCGTCCGGGAGTTTGCCGAGGGTGAGTGAACTGCGCACGCCCGCGTCGGCCTCGAATGCCCACAGTGCACAACCCGAGTTCGCATCGAGCGCAATGACAAGCCCCGAAAACGTGCCGATGAACAAACGACCGTCGGCGATCACCGGGTGTCCCGACATCGTCGACACCGCCGGCACGCCGAACACCCATTTGAGCCTGAGCTTCGACACCTCGTCGGTTGTCATGCCGGCGCCGGCCGCACCCTGATACCGCGTGTTCGCCAGGTTGTTACCCCAACTGTTCCAGCCGGCGTCTATGTTCGTAACGGTGTTATCGGGTTTGTTCGCGCAGTACGCCGCTTGCGGGATCGCAGCCGCGCCGGAGGCAAAATCGCCGAGCGATTTCCCGGCTGCATACTCCGCCACGGCGCGGCGTTCACCGTGCGAGAGTGCGCGCGCGTAAGGTGCCATCACCCCGGCGCTGATTGCTGTGTAGATATCGCGGGGATCCTTTTCTTTCAAGCCGGCCCGTGAAGGCATGCGCGGCAATTTGCGATCGTGACAGTAGGCGCAGCTTGCCTGAAACAAGACTTCACCACTGTCCGCCACGACGTCGTCTTCGATATTGTCCGCGATCCCGGATCCGGAAAAAAACATTGTGAAACAAGCAAGCAGGATGGTGAGGGTGACGCGCATGATCAGTGTTCCCGGGTATGGATAGGAACAAGAGATGTTACAAAATTGGGTCAGGCGCGGGTAGTCGTCTGCATCGTCGGGACTAACCGACAGTAATCCTTGCTTTTCCGCTCGCGAGTATCGGGTTCAGCCCACCTTTCCGGTGTTGCAGCGCGGCACGAGCGCGTTGCAGACTGTTCTCAACCCTGCGAGCGGGAGATAACTGATCGCGTTGAACATGACGCCTCACTCGTCGGAACGGATTGAAACGACGATTCGATGTCTTTACCCCCGACCCGAAATTTTCAACGATAACGTGACGCGAACCCGGCAAACGCTACCGAATCTGCAATACTTTCCTCATGACCGAAAACATCGAAATGGCGGTATTCGCAATCGCCCTGTTGCTGATGACGTTCAATATCATCGTGTGTACGTGGTTCGTCGATCATCGGCGGCACGTGGCGGTGGGCGCCTGGATCACACGATTGACGGCCATTCTGCCTGGGTTTATCGCGGTGTGTGCCGGCATTTATTTTCAGGTTCATGCGTCCGGCCCGGGCATTGGGCAGGCACTGAGCGCAGCCGGCTTATTACTCATCTTCGGTGCCATACAGTTACTGTCGATGGTCGTACGCCTCGATGAGGCCGCCGGCGGAAAAAGCGAACACGGCTGAATCACGATTGCCGGCGACATCGTGATGATGCCGGGCTGCGTGAAATGATCGGTCGCGAGGGGGGGGCCGCTTTGGTCTCGCGGCGTGTGCGGATCCACAGGGGCCGGTTTTACGGAGATCCCGCGATTTCGGCCCCGTCGGTATACTGGTCGTAACTCGCCAGACACTACCCAACTTGCACCGATGATTTCGATCGTACTGTGTCACCACGATTTGTCGCCTTTTTCAGAAAAGATCCGGCGCATACTCACATTCAAAAAGATCCGCTGGTGGTCCGTCGAGACCCCAATCAGGTCGCCAAAAACCGCACTGACGGTGTTGACGGGCGCTTGCCGTCGCCCGCCGGTGGTACCGATCGGTGCGGTGGTTTATCGCGATCCGACCCGGTCCTCGGCGACGTCGCGGTGCATGATCCATGAGCGGGATACAAAATTACACGGCACGCGAATTGACCGCGATGCATCTTGCAAGCGAAGCGGTGCGACCGATGGCAGCGCCGTTCAATAACGAATAACAGGATTCCGTTCGGGGGGTATATTCAATGGTTGATTACAGAATGGGGCTGGTCTTGTTTCTGACTGCCGTTGTATCGATGCCCGTGTCAGCCATCGAAACCGTTGGCGACAATCCGACCCCGGAGTTCACGGCCGGGGCAGAGTGGCCGAGCTATAACAAATCGCTCGACGGGCAGCGCTATTCGCCGCTGACGCAAATCAATACCGACAACGCGCAAGAACTCGCCGAGGTCTGTCGTATCCAAATCGCCGACGGGGGTTCGTTCCAGGCCGGCCTTATCGTTATCGATGAAGTGATGTACGCAACGACCGCCACGGACACAATGGCGCTCGATCCAACCACCTGCAAGCAGATCTGGCGACATTCCCATCGTCGCGACGCGGCCCCCGCGTTGCCGGTAAACCGGGGCGTCGCCTATTACGGGAGGCGGTTATTCCGGGGCACGGACGACGGCCAGGTTATCGCGCTCGACGCACAGAGCGGCGTCGAGTTGTGGGCGAACGTGGTGGGCGACCCGGCGGGCGGTCAAATCGTTTCGGGTTCGCCGCTCGCGTGGAATGGTCTCGTGATTGTCGGCACGGCCGTGTCCGAGTTCGGCATGCGCGGACAGGTGGTCGCTTATGAAGCCATGACGGGACGCGAGGTTTGGCGGTTCAGTACTGTGCCGAGACCGGGAGAACCCAACGCTGACAGCTGGCGTAACACGATTTGGAACGACACCGGTGGCGGCGGTGGTGGCACCTGGACACATTTCGCGCTCGACCCGTCGACCGCCGAATTATTTATTCCCGTCGGAAATCCGATCCCCGATTTTGTGCCCGCCGATCGTCTTGGCGACAATCTGTATACGAATTCCGTGCTCGTACTCGATGCCCGATCGGGCGAGCTGAAATGGTGGTATCAGCTCGCACCGAGCGACGGCCTCGATCACGATCTCGCCGCGGCGCCGGTTCTGTATCGCAACAGCGCCGGCGAAGAGCGCGTTGCGGCCGGCGGAAAAGACGGTTTCCTGCATATCATCGATCGAAGGGCGCACAAGCTGGTCGCGAAAACGCCGGTCACCACCGTCGATGATCCGGCCCCCGTACCCACCCCGGAAGGTGTCGAGGCATGTCCCGGCCCGGCCGGCGGTGTCGAATGGAACGGCCCCGCCTACGAACCGAATCTGAACCGCCTGTATGTCGGTTCGCTGGATTACTGTGCGTTGTTTCGCAGCGAACCGGGCACGAAACCGAAGATTGGCGGGATGAACATGGGCGGCACCTGGAGCGGGATTGGTACGCCGCGCGGCTGGATCTACGCGCTTGACGCCGATACCGGCGAAGTCGCGTGGCGGTTTCATGCCGACCACCCGGTGCTCGGAGCGCTGACTCCAACTGCTGGCGGTGTCCTGTTCGGCGGTGACAACGCGGGTACTTTTTTTGTATTCGATAGTGCCACCGGAAAAATGATCAAATCGTTTGCGACCGGCGGATCGTTGTCGGGCGGAATCATCACTTATGAGCAACGGGGACGGCAATATGTCGCGATGACGTCCGGCAACGTGTCGCGGACGTTATTCGGCGCCGCCGGGCGTCCGACCATCGTCGTGATGGCGTTACCGGAAGCCGTCATCGCGAGTTCGAAAGACCGACCGGGCGCGGATATCGAACGCGGTCACGACGCTTATCTCACGCACTGTTCGATTTGCCACGGCAGCAGCGGGAGTGACTGGGGCGAGATCGAGTTGAAGTCGACGAAACTCAAAATGACGAAGGATGAACTCACCGCCTTTATAAAGAATCCCCGCGAGCCGATGCCGCGCGTTTTTCCTGAACCGATATCGCCGGACGATGAGGCTACGATTCAGGGCATTGCGAAGTTTATTATGCAATGGCGCTGAAGAAGGCGCCGCGGCTTCGCCGTGTCGCCGATCCTGCGCGGGCGGGACCCCCGCGCGCGGGATTAACCCGCGGCGGACAATAACTGCTGCAGTTTCGCCGCTGCCTGTTCCGCCAGCGGCGCGATCCGTTCGGCATTCGCAATCGCTTTTGCAGACGGGTCGCCCGCCTGGGTAAATCCATCCAGACGGGAAGTTTGCAGCCATTGCTGGATTTCCGGGTGTTCGGCCCAGCGCGCGCCGTTATGAAGATCGGCCAGCGTGTTCCTGAGGAAATCCAGTGCGGTGTCGGGATGTGGCACCGGTGTACACAACTCATTTTTCAATTGCCCGTCGTCGACCGACGCTTCGATGTGGGCGATGAATGCTGCACTGAAGACCTGTTGGCAGGTGCGTACCGATTGCAGCGTGATCGCACGGCCATCGAAGACGGGCCGCGTTTCGCGCCGCTCGAGCCCGTCGGCCGTGCAGTCTACAAAGAGCGTTGCCGGATCAATGGCCACTTCGCCCTGGTCGAGAACGATTTTGTCCGACTCGATACGTTGCACACGCCCGAGTCGAATCACATCGTCGATGCGCCGGAGTTGTTCGACCTCCGATTTCGTCACTGTCGCGCAGCGATACATCGTCGGTTCTATATTACCGTCGAGGCGCAGTAATTGCCCGCCAGCTTCGATGCGTTCGAAAACCTCGGCAACAGACACGGCCCCGGCGATCGCTTCGAAGATATTGCCGAAGCTACCGACAAGAGAATCCTGCAGGAGATCGAGCGATTGTATGTTTGCCCGATCCAGCAACCAGGAATCACGCGGCATAATCCAGGAGATGTTTGCCGGCTCGACCCCTTGCGCGAGCAGGAACAGACAGCAATCGATCCCCGTTTTACCCGCGCCGATGACGACATAGCGCTCAGACTCGTGCGAAACCCTGGCCAGGCCGTTCGGCGGAACGCAGGTGATCGCCGGATCACGCGCGAAGTCCGGTTCCCGCATCGAAGGGACGGTCACATTCATGTAGCTGGCGTCGACAATAGTGCGCGCCGTTACCGTCTGCTTGTTCCCGGACATCAGCGATGTGAAGCATCCGTCCCCGCCGTAATCACACATCGGGAAGTAGGACACCCGGCCGGAAGGAATAAACCGGCGATTCATTACGTTATTGAAGTACGCGCAGATTTCTCCGCTCGTCGCAAGCTCGTACAGCCCCTTGTTCAAGCCGTGCGTGTCGATCAGGTCGTCGCCGAGTTTGCGCGAGTTCACCCCATAAAACGACGACGGCTGGTGCAGCTGGACGAACGGATAAGCGTAGTTCCAGTGACCTCCCGGCTGATGATGCCGATCGACGAGCGCAACGGTCGCTTCGGTTTCAGATAACAGCGTATCGGTAAACGCCATGCCCATGGCGCCGGCGCCTATGACGAGATAGTCGACTTCATGTGGCATGACGACGGTCCTTTTCCGATCGTGTCCGAAGTACGTTTTAGCACGTCTGCAACCGCGGTGTTTGTCGCCCGGGATCTCCAAAGCGTTCGATTTCTGCCGCTTTACGGAACCGTCGATTACCTTCCGGTACGAAAGAATATACAAAAGGTCCTACACGCAAACCGGTGATTGCGTATGAAGTTTCCCTGTGTTGTTCGACGAATAAACCTAGCGGGATTCAAGCGGTCGTCAACCGGATTAGCCTGAAAGAGAGCGGGTCGGCTACGCAGGATGGTGACCCGTCCTGGCGATACACATCCGTTCTATGCTGCGCTGCGTTTAACCGATCGCTCGAATACCGATGCGCCCGCCGGCCGACGATACGATGTTTAGCAGAAAGGGTTGAAATCAATCTCCCGGGCAGTGCCCGCCCGGCTGTCTATACTTAAAGCAGGTGCCGCAACGGCACCTCATGGACCACCATTAATAATTATAGTTGGAGGATTGAACCATGCCCGTAGGCAAAGAACTCGGAAAATACAAAGGCACACTCACCTCGGTTCGCGTTTGCGAATCAAACGGCGGTGACGAAATTGTTGAAGCAACCTACACAGCAAAGATGAGCGGTCAGATGAGTGGGACAGCCGTCGGGACGATGACATTTACCGGCAGTAACGAACGCGGAATGTTGGGCGACCTCGGCGCGGGGTACCTGGATTCCGGTGGCGTCGAGTCGTACAAGGGTCACGGCGCTTACTGGGCCAACAGCCAGGGAAGCTGGGAAACCCGGGGGGCCGTGGTCATGGGTGACCAGATGCTGGTGGTGGAGGGACAAGTCACCATGTCGGAGGGGACGTTTTCGATTAGCGGAACGGTATCCGAACTGACCTGAACCGGGACCTGCCCTGATAGTGTCGGCTCGTCACGCGGGCCGACCCTCACCCGAAACCCGCGTATCGCGGGTTTCCTTTTTTGCGGTGGCGTGGTTTTTATTGATTCAGTCGCGCACCCGAGAACCCGACTCCGTTGTTACCGTCGGTCGCTAATCGGTACGTGTCGTCGCAACATCGTTACAATGCCTGTGCTTTTCTGATGGTGGACTCCGCAACGGCGCAAAGAACGAAACGTCCGCCGTGACGCTGTGTGGAGTCGCATGGTTTTCAATCTATGGCCGGTGCGAGGCCGGCAAAGGTGATCCTTATGCCCCGACTACGCGAGATCCCGAGATCCGACATTCATGCAAATGCGAAACCCGTGTTTACGCTCGTGTTTGGCGATCGCGACCCGACGAACAGTCCGGGAACGGGATCCGGCACGCCGGGTAACTGGTGGTCCGTGTTCGCGGGGGTCCCGGAAATATTCGACCATGCCGTCGCGGGGTTTCAGCTGTATCAGCGCGACGACAGTGAACTCCCTGCAACGTTACGCGAGCTCGGACAAATGCGCGCAGGGTATGCGTGCGCGAGCCGCTTCGTATTCTCGCAGCATTGCAAAGCGGCGCGCGATGCGGGAATTACAGAAGAAAAGATCGCTGCAATCCCGGCCTGGAACGTCGCCGATTGTTTCTCGGCCGTCGAACGCGCTGTGCTCGCACTCACCGATGCGCTCGCCTGGGAGCGGGGGCGGGTCGACGATGCCGTATTTGCTGCATTGAAACGCGAACTCAGCGATGCGGCGATCCTCGAACTGAGCTACGTCGTCAGCCTCTATATCATGCACGCCGGAATGAGCCGCGCGTTGCGCCTCGAATACGACGATGTGCCGGAACCGGTGAGCGAAGTCCCGGCGCCGAACGGCGAAACCGGTCTGGCCGCGACGTTCCACGAGGTACCGACGTAAACGCGGGTCGGGGCGTCACCGGCGACGATTGCGCACTTTGGCAGAACCGCCGCCTCAGGATAAATCGCTGACCGACTCGCCATACAGGGAATCGTCGAGCGGTATAGCGCACAGGACGATTCCATCGAGCGTCCTGGCGCGTGCTTTGCGTAGCGCGGAAATGCGAATGTTAGCGGGACAGACCGCAATCCCGAGGGCGGTGGTGTAGTGTTTTAGTATTTGGCGCACAGTGGCCACGTCGTCAGTGAAGACAAGGCACCGATCGAAAGCTTTTTCGATTTCTCCGGGTACGGGCAGCCTTTGTGCCACGGCGGCATTACCGCCCGCGTCGCGGCTACGCACCAGCTGAATCCGTTTCTCCGCCGCGGGTTCGGATCCATCGGCCGTGTTGATACCGGGTGATGGCGACGCGCCGACGTCCCGTTCCGTTCCGAATATCGCGGCGGGTAGTGCGTTATCGCGACTGTCGTCGACAACGAGTACACGTTCGCCGGCTTGCGCCGCGATCACTGCGAGATTTGCGACGATGTGGGGTGCATCGCGCCGCGCGTCGAGTCCGGTGATTACGATGGGGCCATCACGTTGGGTTGCCCGGGCGAGAACGTGCAACCCGACGCGGAGACTGCGGATCCCGGCGAGCGCGAGGTGCTCCTGATCGGTTTCCGCGAGAACCTGATGTTCGCGTTCACCGTATTCGGTCAGATAGTCCACCGCGACTCCTGCTACTGGCAGACCCAGGGCTTTCTCGACGGTCGGGCCGTTCAGCAGCCCGGCCGGCGATTGTCTTCGTGACCAAACGACGCCGCCAACGAGAAATCCAAGCAGGCCTCCGAGCGCCGTCGCGACCAGGGCCGGCGTGTATGTGGTTGCAATCGGGTTTGCTTTCGCCGGCCGCACTATTTGTAGCGGCCGGATAAAACCGAATTCGTTGTCGAGCCGTTGCTTTGCCTGCTGCAAAGCGGTGGCCTCGGCACGCGCGCGCCCGAGTGTAAGTTCGTGTTCGAATCGCGCTGAACCGAAGGTCGCATCGCCTCGAAGTTCGGGCTCAAATCGCTTTTGTTGTGTGATGAGGGCGTCGAGTGCCCGGCGCCGCTTGCGGTCGTCGAGCGTCGACTCGAAACGCAATCGGTAACGCGCCGCGAGCGCACGTTCGAAGCGTTGTTCGGCGATCGTGTTCGCGCGGTCGACAGCCTCGGATACGGTTCTCGTTAGCGGTTCGCCGTCCGGTTGAACTTCCGCGAGCACCTGGAGGCGCTGCGCGACGGCCTGTGATGTCGCATCGAGTTCGGCTGTGTGGCGCTCCAGCGTTTCCTTTTGTCTTTCCCGCTGTACCGCGACCATTTGCCTGGCGACGGCATTGACTTCCCGCGCGATGGTCCTCTCATCGGTCCCGCTGAGCTTCAATTCGGCGATAGGGCGGGAGGCATCGGCAGCCCCGACCGACAGGTGCCGCGCGATGCGCTTGGCGGTGCCCGCGTCCCAGCCCTCCCGATTCGCCACACCGTTCAGAAAATCAGGCTGTCCTAACGTTGCGGCAATGAAGTCGCGCCCGGAATCGGACCGGTCTGATCCCGGGGTGTGGAACAGGACCACCGTTGCCTCGAAGGGAGCCGGGGTGAGCGACAATACCGCGAAACCGGCGAGGCCAATGACCAATGCGCCGCCAATCGCACCGATCAGCGCGTAGCTTAGAAACGAGATTAGGCGGTGATGACTTCGAGCCATTGCCCCACGCCTCTGTCGATAGTCGTCAGCGATTTTCGAAACGCCTGTTCGCCGCGTTGGTAGGGGTCGTCGACATCGAACTTTCCCCAGTGGCCGAGCCGGTACACGCGACCCTGCAACAACGTCCAGTTCTGTTCGATAGCGCGGCGTTGAGCGGTCTCCATCACGAGTATGAGATCGCAGGCGAGACCCCGTTGGCCATCGAACTGGACGGCGCGGTGGCCGTTGACATCAAGACCGCGCTCTTCCATTAACATGACGGCCAGGGCGTCCGCCTCGTGTCCACCGAGCGCCCCGAGTCCGGCCGAGGTGACTTCGATATCGTTCGACCGCAATTCTTCCTGCAAAATCGCCGCCGCCATTGGGCTGCGGCAGATATTGCCGGTGCAGATCACCATGACCCGTTTAATCGTACTCATTGCTCCCCTGATTGTTGGGCCGTTTGTGACGCTTACTTTGCGCGTGTTCGCCTGTTCCCGCAAACAGTTCCGGGCGGGCAAAGGGCGCTATGTTACGCGTCGTGATGAGGTGCGCTCAATGTCGCTGCCTGAAAACGAAAGCGGAGCGCCATATCACGCCGCCGCCGCACGCGAGAACGAAAGCCAGGCCGACTTTCCGGACAACAACCGGGGGTTCCCCGTTGACGCGAACGCCTCACCGGGACCAGCCCCGACACGAGGCGCAGAGATTGATGCTGATATGAGCTAGGTGTCGAGGTTTCCCACGTAGTTTTCCGCGATCGTCATCCGGCCGGCGTCAGAACTCGTGTAGTAGTCGAGTTCGGCCAATTGCAGGCTCCGGTCGAACGGCGCGTCGCTCAGTTTGTGCGTGATGCTCGTAAACCACCAGGAAAATCGTTCCGCGCGCCAGACGTGTTTCAGGCAGTTCGACGAATAGGCATCGAGCAGTGATGTATCGTTTTCTTCGTAGAAGGCGCAGCACGCCTGCCACAGGTTGCGTACGTCTCGCGCCGCCAGGTTGAGCCCCTTTGCTCCTGTCGGCGGTACAATGTGAGCGGCGTCGCCGGCGAGGAACAGCTGTCCGAAGCGCATGGGTTCGGCAACGAAACTGCGCAGCGGCGCAATGCTCTTTTCGATTGAGGGACCGGTGAGCAGATTGTCCGCCTTGTCTTCCGGCAGGCGGTATTTGAGTTCATCCCAGAATCGGTCGTCCGACCACGCATCGACGTTATCGTCCGCGGTACACTGAATATAGTAGCGAGAACGCGATGTCGATCGCATGCTGCACAATGCGAATCCACGATCGTTATGCACATAGATCAGTTCATCGTCGACGGGGGGCGTTTCGGAGAGTACGCCGAGCCATCCCGCGGGGTACACCTTCTCGATCTCGTCCAGAGCGTCGCGCGGAACCGACGCCCGACAGACGCCGTGGTATCCGTCGCACCCCGCAATAATGTCGCACCGGACTGTGTGTGCCTGCCCATCCTTTGCGTAGGTGATCGACGGCATCGCGCTGTCAAAGTCATGTACCTGTACGTCGGCCGCCTCACAGATAATCCGGCCGCCGCCTTCCTGCCGCGCCTCGAACAGGTCTTTCGTGATCTCGGTTTGTCCGTAAATCATCACGGAATCACCGGTCAGGCCGGCCATATCAATACGTTCGCATCGACGCCCGAACGCGACACTGAACCCGCCGTGCACCAGCCCTTCTCGATGCATCCGGGCGCCGACACCGGCTTCTTCGAGTAGATCGACCGTTCCCGATTCGAGAACCCCGGCCCGGATCCGCGCTTCGACGTAGTCGCGCGATTGCTTTTCAATCACCACGTTGTCGATGCCACGCAGCGACAGCAGTTGTGATAACAACAAACCGGAAGGGCCGGCACCAATAATTCCAACCTGCGTTCTCATTGTCGTGACTCCGGATTCGTGACGCGCGAACAGATAACCGCCGTCAACCTATCGTTTCATCGCCGCTGAATACTTCGTTAATGATCTGGGCGCCGTTGTTAAAGGCAGATAGACCACGAAACAGAAACGCGAGACCCGCTACTGCATGCAATTCTTCGCGGGTCGCGCCAGCCCGCTTCGCGGCAATGGCGTGGATCTTGGCCGCCGGCGCCAGGTTCGTGAGCAAGCAAGCGAACAGGATCATTTGCGCCGTCTTTATATCGAGCGCGTCCGGGTACATCACTTTTTCTCTCATCGCCTCAACCGCATCGAGAGTCTCCGGTGCCACCTCGAGCCCGAGAGACACGCGATGATTGATCTTCGGCGGAACGAAACCCAATAATTCTTCGTAGAGGCTCAGGTATTCTTCTTTGGTCTTGCTCATTTCGTGCTCCTTTGGCAGCAATGGTGGAACCCACGACGGGGCGATGGAAGTGTCGGTCTGATTTCGATTGTTCAGACGTGACTGATGGCCACGCTGAGATTGCCACTGCCGGACGATTGCGCGTACTGCCCAAACTGGCTCGCGACGACCGGGGTGCTGCTCATGGCATCAGCTGCGCCAAGAAACCCCGCGACGACACGGCCGCCCATTTCCGCGACCGCAGAATTCGCATAGTCAGGCAGCCATTCAATGGCTTCCTGCACGCTGCCGGATTGAATCAGGTCTATAAAGCGCGAGTCCAGGTCCTGGCGCTCCCGGGTCGGCCATCGCTCGGGTCCGCGCACGAGAGCGTGACTGAGCGCCGTACTCGCGATGAACACCACGCGCTTGTTCTGAGCGTTGGCAACGTCATTCACCAGCCGGCCGACAGCAAGGGATTCGTGGAGATCCGCCAGTATCACCGTGGGAATGGTGACGATGTTGAGATTGGCCTCCGGGTCGATATATTTCAGGGGCACGTAGGTACCGTAATCCCATCGGTAATGCGGATTGTCGTTGGGCAGAAACGGTATTCCTGCGCCGGCCCCCGACTCGATCAAACCGGTCGCAAATTCCGGTTCACCCGAATAACGATACGGCAAACCGGATACGAGATCGGGGGCTTCGTCCGCGATGCACAATCCTTCGTGCACGGCGTGGCTGGTGGCGTACCAGTTGAACGTGGAAACCCAATGGGTTGTATGGAGTACGACGCAATCAGGTTCGAGCGATCGGATCCAGTTGCCGAGATCGCGAGAGCCTGCGATCAGTGGTTGAATGAAATCCGGCGCATTGTTTTCTATCGCCATTCTTGGCGTATGCGGCGTTAATACAGCGGCAACAATCCCGGAGCTCATACTTGATCCTTTACCAGACTCGTGACGACACGGAGTGTTTTTTATTTTTAACTATGATTATAATTATGAACATAACTATTACGAATCGAGAAGTAAAGCATGTCAGCCAGGGTTGAAGACATGGAACCGGTATCCCGTTCGGACCTGCATACAAATGCCGGCCACCTTATCCGCCGCCTGCATCAGCGTATGGTATCGATATTCGCCGAGAAATTGTCCGGCACTGACGTGAGTAATGTGCAATTCGCGGCCCTGGAGGCAATCAGTTCCCTTGAACCGACAACGCAAAAGGAAATAGCGGATTACATCGCGATGGAGCCAAGCAACACGCATGCCCTGCTGCGGCGCCTGCGCGACCGGAAGCTGATTAGTATCAGCGCGGATCAACGCGATGGACGGCGTAATGCGGTGCGGTTGACGAAGACCGGCGGGAATTTGCTGGCGGCGATCAGACCGCTGGAAGAAGAGGTTGAGCCGGCGTTGCTGGCGTCGCTCAGCGCATCCGAACGGGACCAGCTGATCCGGTTGATGACAAAAATCGTGCATTCATGAGTCCGGTATGGCGGATTATTCGGGTCTCGTACCCGATTTTGCGGATCCTGCCACAGGGAACGTCGCAGACGTCGTAACGCCCCGGACGAAATCAACATACTCGGGGTAACGCGTATGAAGAGCCGGGATTTAGTGTCTGCGATCATGATCGCGAGCCCGCTCGCCATGGCCGACGTTGCCACTGCGGACGAGACGACTCGCGAACTCAATGGGCCGACCGTCGCCGACGAGCCGCAAATGCCCTTTGGCGGGGTCAAGGCCAGCGGATACGGACGTTTCGGCGGTCGATCGTCGATTGCGGAGTTTACGGTGACACGCTGGATTACGATCGAGGATCCGAAACAGCATTATCCGTTCTAGTTTGCGCCGAGATTCAATTCGGTTTTCATCCTCCCGAACCGCCTCGGCTGACGTCCGACTTGCCGCGCTGAGCCTCGACTGGATCGGCCTTTACAACTAAGAACGGCCTCACGATTCACTGAATGACATGACGCCGACGGCGTATCCTCAAGCGGCTTAAGGTTCTACGATTATGTAGCTCCAGGTTTGGGATAGTAACGTCATGCGTTAAGCGTCTTCGTTCCGGATTCCGCCGCGCAGTTCCTTCACGACACGGACGACGGTAACGTCGTCGTATGTTTCGTCAAATCGATACTGGAGTGATCGCGCCAGCGCCAGCATTTTGGTGTTTGTTCGCAGGATCACACCTTCAAGCGTACAAATGCCCCCGATGGTCGCGGCAAACGTGACGGCGTGAAGTAAATGGCTCGCGATGCCTTTACCCTGCCAGTCATCAGCCACGACGACGGCGTACTCGGCGACGCCTGGCACCTTGGTGCGCGAGTACCGTCCGACCCCTACTTGAACTTCGCGTTTACCATTGTTCGTAACGACTATGATCGCGAAGCTTTCCGGGTACTTCGGATGAGTGAAATCGTAGAGCAGTTGGGGCGGCAAGGTCTTTGCGCCAGAGAAGAACCGAAAATGCCGAGACGAGTCGGACAGATTACGAACGAACGATGTCTCCAGGTCGGCGTCATCCGGGCGTATCACCCGATAAGTAATTTCGTCTTCATTCACTGGCGACACGGGCTGCGACGCTGCTGTGAAATCAGTTTCTTCGCTTTGGGTATCACCAGCGAGCTGTACGTCAAGAAATCGATCCAGAAACGGTTTTTCTATCACCTCCGTAGCGCCGCTTCGCAACGCTACACGCCGCAAGTTGCGGTGGTTCGTGCTCGTAACAATGACTATGGGGTTTGTTTCGTTACTGGCTCGCAGTCGCCTGAGCATCGCCAGGCCAGAGAACGACGACGAGTTTGCGTCGATGATGATGCAGTTGGATAGTTCACGTTCACCCGGATAGTCGTCCAGGAACGCTGTTCCGTCCGAATAAGCGTGGACGTCAATCTCGTAAGGCGAGAGAGCTCGCCTGAGTTTCTCGCCGATACTCGCGTTTGTATCAAGAATGTGGACGCACTTTTTCATACGCTTTCGTCATGGATTGAAGCGTCGATGGTTAAGCCCCGAAAATTATCGCGCTGTACACGAAGCTTGCCTGCTCGGAAAGCGGGTGCCGAATTGCGAAAACAGACAAGCCCGCAAAGTATATTGGTACCGTCGGCCAGTGTGAATCGGTGGCCGGGTCGCTTCCGCTGTACCCGAGATGTCGAGCAGGTAATTGCCTCCGCGACCGATACTGCCGAATGGGTGGCGTCACCGCAAACGTCGTCGCTATCGGATCGGCATATCACGGAAACCGGACTGACTTATCCTGCTTGCAACATGATCAAGGTCAATTAATGCCGCTGCCGCTGGGCGTAGCTTTATGCGGAGTTTTTTGAGGAATCAATCATGAGACTACTCGAGACCTACAATCTGCCCCATATCGAGCGTAGCGGGTTTGATGCTGATCTGAATGAGGAAGAACGTGCGGTGGTCGAATCCGTCCATCGTTTTTCCCGCGACGTCCTGCGTCCGCTCGGGACACAGCTTGACAGCATGAGCGCGGCAGAAATCGTCGCGGACGATTCCCCAATCCACAGCGTTTTTGGCGCGTTCGCAGAACTCGGCATCAATACCGAAACACTTTCGGATCTCGAACCAGCCGCCGCGGCCCGCATGGAAGCGCTGATTTTCGAGGAACTCGGCTGGGGCGACCTCGGCCTTGCGCTGTCCCTTGCGGTCGCCGGGATCCCGGGAGAAGTTGCGGCCGCATCAGGCAACCCGGACCTGGTTGACTTGTGTGCCGGCAAAATCGGCTGCTGGCCGGTGACCCAACCGGATGCCGGCAGCGATATGGTTGACGCGACCGCGAGCGAACTCGCCCCCGGAGCGCGTTCAAGCAAAGGTAACGTCGTTGCCCGGTTCGACGGCGATGAAGTCGTTATCACCGGTCAGACCTCGGCATGGGTTTCCAACGGCACCATCGCCGAGGTCGCGAACCTGTGCGTGCCCGCCGACTACGGTGATGGTGTATTCGCCGACGACGGTGGTACCCACCGTGCGGTCATTCTTGTGCCCCTTGACGGTCCGCAGGTGTCGCGCGGTAAACCGCTGGAGAAACTCGGTCAGTTGACGTTGCCGCAGGGGGAGATATTTTTCGACAATTTGCGCATACCGAGATCTTACGCCGTCAGCCAGCTCGATGCTGGTCGCAGTGGCCTGCTATCGGTGCTGGCCGAAGCCGGCGTATTCATGTCGCGCTGCTTTACCGGACTCGCGCGCGCGGCGTTTGAGCACGCACTGGCCTACGCGCATGAACGCAAGCAGGGTGGCGTTGCGATTGCCGAGCACCCGACCGTGCGATACCGCCTGGGAGATATGTACCGCAAAGTGGAAGCCTGCCGCGCGATGTCCTATCGCGCCAGCCACTATTTGCGCGTGGCACCAGCACCGCACATGACCGTATCGTCATGCAGCAAAATTTTCGTTACACAGACAGCCTACGAAGTTGCACACGAGGCGCTACAGATGTTTGGCGGTAACGGCCTGACCCGCGAATATCCCGTGGAGAAGTTATTCCGCGACGCGCGCGCCGGACTGATCGAAGATGGCGAGAACTATCTGCTGACACAAAAACTCGGTTCGGTAATGTGCGACCTCTATAAATCCGGATGGGCCAACGACTAGCGGCATTGTCAAACTGACCTGCAGGCCGCCGAGCGTGCGGATACGGCACTGACTGGCAATCAAGGTTGGCACGAAGATCAAGTCGATAGCGTTTCTTGTACAATAAAGTGTAGAACTATGTGTTGAGGGTTCCGCTCTTTTTTCTCTTCCGAGAGTATGTCTCTTGCCGACAGAAAATAAGTGCGTCCCCTTTATCATTGAAGATAAGTTTCAATTCGTCCGGTACCTGTTCACGCGACCCCTTTTTACGATACCGATGCCGGCGATCGCGGCCGCGAAGAAGCCGAAACTGCCGGGGAGCGGCACGGCTTTGATATAGGCAATATCGCCATTCGCGAAGCTGGCCACGGAGAGGAACACCGCGCCTGCTGCACCCGCGTTGATCATTGCGCCGCCTTCGGGGATCAAGGTCGCCCAAATGGCGAACGGGTCCAGCGTGCCGAGGGCTTCGGTCGCGTCGCGCATATAACCGCCCACAAGCAGGTCTGTTGCGAACGTGTTGTCGAGACCGGCGCGGTCGATACCCAACACCGGGTCGATGAGCGCAGTGCCCGACAGGTTGACCATCAGGACGACGTCGTAACCGTTGAAATCATCAGCGTAACCGCTCGGGCCAACATCGAGCCGCAGCAACGCGCCCAACGCGTCCGCCGGCGCGCCGTCGCGAACCGCCATAAATTCATCTGAGGTTGCATCGATGCCATCGAGTAAACCGGAGATCTCCGCGCCGCCGGTCAGGTCCGGTATATACGGTGTATCGTTCGGAGCACCGGCGATGAAGGGGTTTGTATCGCGGCTGCCCGTGAACAGTTGCGGCGGGCCGCCCGGCCCCAGCGTCGAGTATTGGTGCGCATCGACAATACCCGGCCTGCCGGCGTCGACGTTCGATGCGAAATGAAACCAGCCGTTCTCACCCGGCTTATAAAGCCACAATTTGTTGCCACCAAGCGCATCGACTCGGGCACTGGCGGCGTGCACTACGCTGCCCTTCAATTGAATGGTGCCACCGGAGCCCCCGGCGCCGGGTCCACCATTGCCGCCGCCGTTGCCGGCTCCGCCGTAGGAACCATTGCCGCCGCCGCCGCCGCCACCGCCGCCGCCGCCGCCGCCGGAACCGAAAAACGCCGACGTACCATGCTCGCCTGCTTCGCCGCCGGGCGGAATGGCGCGACCGCCGCCGCCGTCACCGCCAACGCTCAAAGTGCTATTGCTGCCGTCGCCGCCATCGTATCCCGGACTGCCGGGAGCTCCGCTAAAGCCAAAAAACCCTGGCGCGGGCCCGTCACCATCTTCGCTGTTCCCGCCGTTGGCCATCAGTCTCGCCGAAGCCGTGACGCGTCCTTTGGCCACGACTTCGAAGGCGCCGCCACCGCCGCCGCCGGCTCCGCCTTTCCCGCCGTCACCACCGCGACCGCCGTTGCCGCCCCAGCCCCCCCAGCCGCCAGTGCCGCCGTCGCCGCCGTTACCGCCGGTAAAAGTGAGGACCGGGTTACCGCCGCCGCCGCTGCCGCCACCGCCGCCTCCGCCCCCACCACCGCTGCCGCCACCACCGCCGCCTCCGCCCCCACCGCCCTGGCCGCCGGCACCGCCGCCATTGCCGCCTACCAGCAAAGCAGATGGTTCATCGAAGGAACCCAGAATCCATGGAATTATCCAGGCGCCGTAGCCTTCCGCACCTCCCCATCCTCGGGACCCCGATGTTCCTGGTTGGGGCGCAGGACTACCATTAAGTCCGCCACCGCCGCCCTTGCCGCCGACGGTCCCGCCGACGCTGGCGCCGCCACTGCCGCCGGCGGCCGGGGTTCCGCCGTCGGCGCCTTGCCCGGCGGCGCCGCCGCTGCCGCCGGCGCCGCCGGTACCAGACATCCCGTCACGGAAGCCATTGATACCGAGTTGGCCGTCGCCGCCGTATACCCCGACACCGCCGCCGCCGCCGCCCTTGCCGGATTTGGTGTCGCCGAGGTCGCCACCACCCCCTTTATTGCTACGCGGAGAGAGCCAGGTGCCCCCGGGGCTGCCCGAACCGCCAGAACCGCCACCCGCGGAGTCGGCTCCTTCACCGCCCGTACCGTGATTCGCCGAAGTGGCGCCGCCGCCGCCTGCACCGCCACCCGCACCCGGGGTGCTACCGGATGCCGAGAACCGGAACGTACCCCCGAGACTTGCGTTGTTTGCGACGATGAGAGAAATACCGTTGGGGCCATTGCCGAGCACGGTATCGCCCGATTCGATGACGAGGTTGCCGGCGAAGTGCCAGTGGCGGATCCTGGTACCCGTGTTCAGCGTCGTTGTGAACGGTGTACCGCCGATCTCATCAACGACGCTGCCGTCGACCGTCACGATTCCTGTGTCGGAATCGAAAACGATCGTGGCGGCTTGCGAGGAAGCCCCGCAAGCCGATGTCATGGCGAGGATCAATACGCTCCAGAGCAAACCATCGGCCCGGCACAACATGAACGCACTCCCACACACGAAACAATATGAAGATTATTTCAAAGGCGTCGCGCACGATGCTGATCCTCGTCAGTAGAACGGTTACAAACAGGCCTGGTTGAAGCATCGAGCGCGAGGGCTTAAAGGTGCCGGAGGGAACACGTCTTAGTGCCACCGACGGCTTTTTCGTACTGAATGAAAGTCCGTTGAAACAATGAGAGAAAAAGCAGCGGGGAGAAGGAGAAGAGAGGAAGCTCGCCCTTGACCTCTAAGCTTATAGCGCGACCGAACCCACCGCGCGGAAAACGATCAAAGCATCGACGGATAATCCGATACGGGTCAGAGCTTCATCGGGCGACCTGGCAAACGAGTATCGAATCTCGCTGCTACCGCATACGCCGGTAGTAGTCTCCACGATTATTTTTACACGACGATCGTGGAATATAGAACCTGTAATAGCTGACTATGCGTTCTTCGGGACGCGGTAAATAGCGAACTGATTTTGATCAGTCTTATCCGGGTTCCGCACATAATTTCTCAAACGCATAACGGGTCATTTTGTGGGAATCGTTCCAGCGGGTCGTAACGGGAGATAGCGAATTCCGATGACGGACGCCAGGCATTCCGGCGTCGATAATCCAGGCGCGAGTCCAGCATAATTCACGCGTGCCCTTCAGGCTGTCACAGACCCTGAATCACGGCAGCTTCTTCGCGTACCAGCTCCGGCGCACCCAGGGCCTGGCGATTGAAGCCGATGCGCTTGAACCAGTAATGCAGGCCCAGGAGATCGGTAAACCCGATCCCGCCGTGAACCTCGGTTGCCGTGCGGGCGACAAACGTACCCACTTCCGCGACGTGTGCCTTGGTATGGCACGCCGTCAAGCGCGCTTCATCCGGCAACTCGCTCAACGCATGCGCCGCGTACCACATCATTGCGCGGCACGGTTCGAGCGCTGCGGCCATTTCCGCGCACAGGTGCTTCACGGCCTGGAATGACCCGATGACCCGGTTGAACTGCTTGCGCTCCTTCGCATAGGCCACCGCGCTGTCGAGCATGTATTGCGCCGCGCCGAGCGTGTCCGCCGCGAGCATGACGCGCGCGGTATCGAGCAGCTTGTCTGCAACTGCCGGATCGTCGCTGATCAACACGGCCGGTGTGTGGTCGCAGCGCAGTTCGCCCGATACCCGCGTTCGGTCGACCGTCGTATGAGCGAGCTGCTGCAGGCCGGCGCTGCCGGCCTCGACCACATAAAGCTTCTTGTCCATCGTCGCGACCACCAACATATCTGCGAGCGGGTCGATGACGAACATTGCCGTACCCGTGAGTTCATTGCCTTGCGCATGGATCCCCGCGTCGCCGCGCGGACCGGCGAGTTCGCTGAAGGCGATCCCGGTGCAGGAACGACCTTCGAGGACCGGCGCCAGGAACCGTTCTCGCACCGCGTGGTCGGCGTGCGCGAGTGCGAGTGGCGCGGCCACCACGGAGCCGACGAACGGCGCAGGCGCTGCGTGTGTACCGAGGCATTCGGCGACCAGTGCTGCGTCGAGAATGTTCAGGTCCATGCCGCCATGCTCCTCCGGTACGAGCAGCGACGGCACACCGAGATCGACCAGGCCCCGCCAAGTCTCCCGGTAATCACCGCCGGCGACGAATGCGCGCACGTGATCCAGGGTCACGTTCTCGTTCAGGTAGCGGTTGATACTGTCCTGCAGGGCGACCTGCTCGGGAGACAAACCGAAATCCATCATCGGGCTCCCCCCGGCGCAGCCTTCGGTTCTTTCGGCATACCCAGGCCGCGTTCGCTGATGATGTTCTTCTGTATCTGCGATGTGCCGCCGCCGATGATCAGCCCGAGATAGAACATGTAATTCCACTGCCACAGGCCTTCGCCGCGCAGATATTCGTTGTCGTCGTAGGCCAGGCCGAACTCGCCCATGACATCGATGGCGAGCTGCTCGAGTTCGTGCCGCAGCTCCGTACCCTGCAGTTTGACGATCAGGCGCGCAATGGGTGCAGTCTGCCGGTTCACCCGGGACGATAGCAGCCGCAGATCGTTCAGGCGCATGGCCGTGACTCTGCCCTGAATGCGCATGAGGCGATCACGGAAGACCGGCATGTCGATCACGCGTTTGCCGTTTACCGTTTCCGTCTTCATCAAATCGATGAGCGCGTTCAGGCGCGTGAGCGTAATGTTCGGGTCGCCGAGTTGTCCGCGTTCGTGCCCGAGGATGGTGTTCGCGACCTGCCAGCCCTGTCCACGCTCGCCGATAATTTGCCCGGCGGGCACGCGGACATCGGTAAAGAACACCTCGTTGAAATTCGCGTTCTCCGTCATATCGACAAGCGGCCGCACTTCGATACCGGGCGTGTCCATACGAAAGAGCAGAAACGAGATGCCCTCGTGCTTCGGCGCATCGGGTTCCGTGCGCACGAGACAGAAGATCCAGTCGGCAATGTGCGCGGTGCTCGTCCAGATCTTCGAGCCGTTGATCACCCACTCGTCGCCTTCCAGGGAGGCGCTCGTACGAAGACTTGCGAGATCACTGCCAGCATCCGGCTCGGAATAGCCCTGACACCAGGTCATTTCGCCGCGCAGGGTCGGTGCGATGATCTCGCGCTTTTGCTCTTCGCTACCCAGTTCGAGCAGGGTCGGCACGAGCATTCCGATCCCTTGCCCGCCGAAGCCGCCGCTAACCCGGGCGGCGGCGAACTCGTCGGCAATGATCCGTGACTGGAGAATATCCGGCTCCGCGCCGTAACCGCCGTATTCCCTCGGGATCGTTCGCGCGGTGTAACCGTTTTCGATGAGCTTGCGTTGCCAGGCCAGCGCCCGCGCCGATCGGTAATCGCGTTGGTTCGCCGGTGCCTCGGGGCCGTGCTGCTCGAGGAATGCCCTCACCTCGGCGCGAAACGCCTCGTATTCAGCACCAACCGATAGATCCATGAGAGCGTCCTGATGAACATGAACTTATGAGATCGTAGTCTAGTCGATGTGAGCACCGAGGTACGAAGCCTTGGGGATACCAGATTCGTTGAGAGGTCTGCGATCTTCACCCCGCCTGACCGGTAGTCCGGCAATGAATGCACGGCGGCCCGGGCCGTGACCGGCGGTTATGCAGGTATAGCGTGCTTTGCGTCCGGACGGTAACCGTGCTCACGACTACAGCGTGAAGACCGGTGCCGGCCGATCTGCCCGTTCCACGCGACGCGAGACTGATTTACCCTGATCGCGAAACAGCGACAGGAGGCAAACCGTGATCACCAGAAGCAATCCCGACGTTGGCTACATGTCCGACGATGTGTTCGAAGCCTATGCATTCACGCAGACCATTCGCGCCGGCAACCAGGTTTACCTGTCCGGCATCGCGCCGCTACGCGGCAGTAACGACGATATCGAACTCGTGGGTCCGGGGGATATCCGCGCACAGGTTTCATTTTGTCTCGAGGTTCTCAAAGGCTGTCTCGCGGCCGAAGGGGTCGGTCTCGAAAACTGGGTCGCGCACACGGTTTACGGCACCGACATGAGCGAGTTGCACAAAACTGCCGACATTTTCGTGGACGTCTTTAGTGAGTACCCACCAACCAGCACCTGGGTCGAAATCAAGGGCCTGTTCGTCCCTGGGCAGATGGTCGAAATTACCGGTTTCGCGATCGCCGAGTAGCGCTCATCGGGCCCGGCCGACGCACACGCGGTCCATCGGTCGTGCGGCGGGCGGATGAAAAAGCACTTCGGCGACATCTGCGGCAAGCGCAACCGGTGCGCTCAATCGTGTCCGGCATAGTATCCTCGTTCATCCACGACGACGGTCCGCGACGAGTGCGGCCGACACTCGGGAGGCTCGTTACGTGCAGACGCACATCATCCTGATCCATATTGCCACGATCCTGATCGCGGCCCGGGTGTTCGCTGAAATCGCCGCGGCGTTCGATGCGCCGCGGGTGATCGGCGAACTCGCAGCCGGTATCGTTCTCGGACCGAGCCTGCTCGGCCTGATCGAACCGAGCGATCCGATCAGGTTGCTCGCCGAGATCGGGATCATCCTGCTCCTGTTCGAGGTCGGACTCGAAACCGACATGGGGCGTCTCGTGAGCGCCGGCAGAAGTGCCCTGCTACTCGCTCTCGGCGGGTTCTTTCTGCCGTTCCTGCTCGGTCTCGGCCTGTGCTACTACACGTTCGAGTTGCCGCTCATCGTCTCGCTCTTCATCGGTGGCACGCTCACAGCGACCAGCATCGGGGTCACGGTGAGAATACTCGAGGACGTCGGGCGACAGGCCAGCCGCGAGGGAGAGATTGTGATCGGCGCAGCCGTGGTCGATGACGTCATGGGCGTCGTGCTACTCGCGGTGTTGTACGAGTTCTCGATCAGCGGCAGCGTCAGCCTCGGCAACGCGGGTCGCGTGATGTTGTTCGTTGGGGCTTTCTTTCTTCTCGCGCCCGTCGTCGCGAAGCTGCTTGCCGGCGCTATCCGCCGGGTACACGAAGCAAGCGACGCGCCGGGCGTGATCCCGATCGCGCTCGTGTCGCTGGTTCTCAGCTTTGCCGCGCTCGCGCACTATGTCGGTGCACCTGAGTTGTTGGGCGGCTTTGCCGCGGGAATCGCGCTGTCGCGGCGTTTCTTCCTGCCGCTCGGTCTGACCTTGCACGTCGATCCCGCGTTCAACCGACAACTCCGCGATCAGATGCGCCCGATCATCCAGCTGTTCACGCCGATGTTCTTCGTCATGGTCGGATTGTCACTCGATCTCTCCGCGATTGACTGGGCCTCGCCGTTCTTCTGGACCTTTTCGCTGGTCGTCGGCGCCACTGCAATCGTCGGCAAGGTCGCCGCGGGCCTGATCGTCCCGGAGCAACGTCATACCCGCGCAGTCGTCGGTATGGCGATGGTACCGCGCGGTGAAGTCGGTCTTATTTTCGCGGAACTCGGAAGGGTCTCCGGACTGTTCGACAACGAGGTCTACGCCGCGGTCATCATCGTCATCGCCTACACGACGTTGTTGTCGCCGTTCTGGATAAAGCTCTACTATCGAATGTACGGCCAGTATTTTGAGCCCGTGCACAACGATCCGGGGGACGTCTCGTACGAGCGCACCCGGGCGACGGATCGGGATTAATAAACCGCTGGGGTGGCCGCATTGCCGGGCATCATCGAGCGGCGAAGCAGGCGATCCGGGCCTCCCGCACGCAATAAACGGGGATATCCCACATTTCCCGAATCGCGGGACGCGCGGTTTGATCTGGCGGCGTCACGGAAACCCAACCCGTCCAGGTCGCCGATCGTTTGGCATCGCGCAAAACTCAGTATTTGCTCGTTTTTCGCATCCCGTTGAAAAACCCGGAAACGACCGCGCATCTGAATCGATGACCGTACGTTTGACCTCGATCAATTTCTGATACGACGGCGGCTGGTTATGATTATCCGCCGGGTGTAGCTTTTAATGGCGCACCTGACGCAGCGCACACCAGGCTGGTGCGCTCACATCTTTTGGAGAGGAAGAGGTAATGGCTGAAGCAAACAAGCAATCGCAGGCGGGACAGTTCGACGTCGTCATCATCGGCGCCGGTATTTCCGGGATGTATCAGCTTTACCGGTTGCGCGAACTCGGTTTTTCCGTGCAGGTCTACGAGGCCGGAACCGGAGTCGGCGGAACCTGGTACTGGAACCGTTACCCGGGCTGTCGCTTTGATTCGGAAAGCTATTCTTACGGTTATTCATTCTCCGACGAAATCCTGCAGGAATGGGAATGGAGTGAACACTTCGCCGCGCAGCCCGAGACCTTGCGTTACCTCAACTTTGTCGCCGACAAACTCGATGTACGCAAGAACATTCAGTTCAACAGCCGGGTCCGGAGTGCGCGCTACGATGAGGCGGCGAATCTATGGACGATCGAGCTCGAGGACGGTAGTGAGGCGAGTGCTCCGATTCTAGTTTCTGCGACCGGTCCGTTGTCTGCGCCGCAGATGCCAGCCATCGAAGGCGTCGACAGTTACCAGGGTGAGGCCTATCACACCGGTTTATGGCCGCATGGCGAGGACGGCTTCAGCGGTAAACAGGTCGACTATGCGAACAAGCGCGTTGGCGTGCTCGGTACCGGCGCTACCGGTGTTCAGGTTATCCAGGAAGTCGCGAAGACGGCCGGGGAACTGTTCGTCTTCCAGCGCCGGCCGAACTGGTGCGCGCCGCTGCATAACAGTGAGATTGACCCCAAAACGCAGACAGAGATAAAGCGCAGCTACCCGGAGATCTTCAAAATCTGCCACGAATCATTCGGCGCCTTCATGCACAAGATGGACGAGCGTTCCGCGCTGGAGGTTTCCGACGAGGATCGCGAAGCGTTTTTCGAAAAACTCTATGCTGAACCTGGCTTCGGTATCTGGCTCGGCAATTTCAGCGACATTCTTTCCGACCAGAAAGCGAACGATCTGATTAGCGAGTTTATCGCCCGCAAGATCAGGGAACGGGTCAAAGACCCCGCAATCGCGGAGAAGCTGATCCCGAAAGACCATGGCTTCGGTATTCGACGGGTACCGATGGAAACCCATTACTACGAGGCCTATAACCAGGACAACGTGACCCTGGTCGACTTACAGGAATCGCCCATCGAACGCATAACGCCTGCCGGAATCAAAACGACTGACAAAGAATACGAACTCGATGTGCTGATTTACGCGACCGGATTCGATGCCGTCATGGGCGCGCTCAACCGCATCGATATCACCGGGATCGGCGGACAGAAACTCAAGGACAAATGGGCCAGCGGTCCGAAAACATTTCTCGGCATGCAGACCGTCGGTTTCCCGAATCTGTTCACACTGGTAGGCCCGCACAACGGCTCGACATTCTGCAATATCCCGCGTTGCATTGAACAGAACGTCGACTGGCTGACCGGATTGATTACCTACATGCGCGATCACAAGCTGGCGCATTCTGAACCGAGTCCGGATGCGGAAGCCCAATGGACTAAACACGTCGCCGAAACAGCCGAGGCAACCCTGTTTCCGACGGCGAATTCGTGGTTCATGGGGCTTAACGACAACATCCCGGGACGGGATAAACCGGTCTTTATGCTTTACGCGGGCGGCATGCCCAAGTATCGGGAAAAATGTCAGGAAGTCGCCGACAAGGGTTACCGTGAGCTGAACCTGGAGTAGTCGGCGGCGCGCCGCCCGGGCGTTTCGCCGGAAGCGAATCCGGGGCGATTAGTGATCGTCTTTATGCCGGACGACTCGCTTCGAATCGCATCAGGATGCGGCGCGGGCCAATTGCAGCACACCGGACCGAAGATCGATTTATCTCTTCGTAGCATGCAGCGAGGCCGACCAGCGGCAGCGTCTGGTCGCCTCGCCTTTTCGGCATTTGTAGCGCTCCTAACCCTGCGGCCCTGACTTTATTACCGATTTTATCGAGCAGTGGCAGCGCGATGCTTTCTTACGGGCCATAACTCGGGGATTCGGTTTCGAACGGCAGGATGGTTCCGCCGAGGATAGCTTTGGTGAGTAAAACTGAGCGTGTTCCGTGAGTGTTCCGAAGAAAATCGTTAGCCGGCCTCACGAATGACTCAGGACGTTTTTCTGGTCAACGAACCTGGAGCTCGCGAAGACGTCCGCGCCTTCCTAATGGCATTCATTGAGACTGGCGAGCACGTAACGGTCTCGGGAGAGATAAACGCCTGTCGCGATCCGGAAGATGATACGTTTTTGGAACCGGCGGTTTCTCGTCGGGCCGACCTCGTCCTCATGGGCTCAAATGGTTTCCTGTTAGGCACGGAGCCCGAGAGCTCGTCCAGATGCGGAAACCAAGTTCAAATATGGATATTTACGGGTAACGTTGTGGGTATATCGTTTTGTCTTGCCTATATGGATATTTATGGGTATATATATGGGTATGAGCTTCCATGCCGACAGTTTGGTGATAACCCCTGAAATCCTCGCGCTCATCTCTGAAATCGAAGAGTTCAAAGGCGCCTGGCGGGCGCTTGGCACCCTGGCTCCGGAGCGGCTCTCGGCGCTGCGCCGGGTAGCAACAATAGAGAGCATCGGCTCTTCTACGCGGATCGAAGGCAGCAGGCTTTCGGATAAGGAAATCGCGCGCCTGCTGTCCAATCTTGAGATCAAGACATTCGCGACTCGCGACGAACAAGAGGTCGCGGGATATGCCGCCACCATGGAAACCGTATTTGCGCACGCGAGCGCAATTCCCGTCACCGAAAACCATATCAAACAGCTCCACCGTGACCTCCTCATTCACAGCGCCAAGGACGAAATCCACCGTGGGGCTTATAAAACCAACACGAACCACGTCAGCGCATTTGATGCGGATGGAAGGGAGGTAGGGATCGTCTTCGAAACCGCCACGCCGTTCGACACACCCCGATTAATGGAAGGGTTAATCGCGTGGACAGGGGCCGAATTGAACGATGGACCGTTACACCCTTTGTTGGTGATCGCAATCTTCATCGTCGTGTTTCTGGAGATCCATCCGTTCCAGGATGGCAATGGACGGCTGTCACGGATCCTCACGACGCTTCTGTTGCTACGCAGCGGTTACACCTATGTTCCTTACAGCTCGCTTGAGAGCGTCATCGAGAATACAAAGGAGCAGTACTACCTCGCACTGCGTCAGACGCAAGGAACGATCCGGAGCGAGACGCCGAACTGGCAGCCGTGGATCGGGTTTTTTCTGAATGCGCTGCGGAGCCAGAAACAACGGTTAGAGACGAAGATTGAGCGCGAGCGTCTGATGATCGACACGTTGCCGGAACTGTCGTTACGGATCCTCGAGCTCGCCCGTGAGCACGGCAAAGTCACGAACGCACAGATCGTCGCGATCACGGGTGCCAATCGCAACACGATCAAGAAGCATCTCCAGACACTTGTACTCAGCAACCATCTCAGCCAGCACGGCAGAGGGAAGGGTACGTGGTACGGAAGGAATTAAAGTTTGGTTATCAAGCTGAATGCTTTGCAATGCAAACAAATTGCCCGAAATTGCAATTGTTGTAGGCGCGGACTGAAATATTCGAACCTACGAGCCTTTGTCAACGACCGGTTTACGGGGTAGTTACAACTTCCAAAATAGCTTCCGTTTTTCTGCTCGTTTTTACCGGTTCTTGCGGCGAACTATGCTTCGCTTTTGGAAAACTTTCAGCTCGTTGTCTCTCGGCCCAGCCACATGGAGACATCTACCCCCGTCGATACAGTCACAGCCGCAACCAACATTCTAAACCTGCGCTTATCTCGAGCGTCCAGGTCGTCTAATCTGGCTTTGAGTGCAGGTCGTCGTCATCTACGTGCGTCCCGTACTCGCAGAAATGTGGGCGCTACAACCCTTGTCTTCGCTGGCGAGATCGGAGCCGCGTTACGACATCTACGTGTCGGCACCGGAGCACTGACCCACCGCCGCGAATGCCTAGTTCACCGGATTCCCCGGCAACGCCGCAGGCAGGCGTCAGTGCGTTTCTCGTTATCAATCCCGTGGCTCGGCCCCGACGAGCTGGCGGGCGGCGCGTTCGAGTCTGAGTTGCGTCGAACGGTCATCCGGGAGAACTTTCAATACTTCGCTGAAGCACTTGATGGCGTCGGCGAAGAGACCGGCAGCGAAATGCTGCTGGCCGGTTTCGAAGACTTCCAGCGTCTGCAGTTTGGCCTGCAGACGCCACGGGTCGTCGGCGTCGAAAACCTCATAGATGCCCACCGGTTCCTGTTTCCCCCGAACCTGCACGCGATCGAGAAACCGCGTGCGGAACTCGTCGCCGAGATCGCGCCGTACGCTCTCGGCGCAGATGATTCGTGCATCGTAGCGCTTCGTCAGCTCTTCCATGCGTGCCGCGGTATTGACCGCGTCGCCGACCACACCGGTGTCCGTTCGCTCGCCGTAACCGATGATGCCGATGGTCAGCGGACCGGCGTTGAGACCGATGCCGATGGCGACGGCGGGATGTTCCTGTTCGTCGCGCCGCTCGTTGGCCGCGTCGATTTCGCGTTGCATGGCGATCGCGGCGCGGACGCCGTCCGCCGGCGACCGTGGAAACACGGTCATGATACCGTCACCGTAAAACTGCGCGACGAGTCCGTTGTTGGCCCGGGCTACGGGGCCCACCCGGCCGAGATGTTCGTTGATGAAATCGAATGCCTCGTGCGGGGTCATGGCCTCGGCGAGTGTGGTGTAGCCGCGGATGTCACTGAACATCACGGTCATGTCGCTGTGCACGTGATCGCCGAGCTTCGCGTCGCGAATGCTCTCATGCCCGAGTTCGGTCAGGAACTCGTCCGGAACGAAGCGCGAAAGCGCCCGGTTCGTCATGGTCAACTCACGCGTTCGTTCTTCGACCATGTCCTCGAGCAGTACGTTCTGGTCGCGCAGCAGATCCGTCGCCCGCTTCAATCGCAGTTGCGTTTCGATGCGCGCGAGAAGAATGGCGGGACTGAGGGGCTTCGTAATGTAGTCGGCGGCGCCAATCTCGAGCCCGCGCCGTTCGTCCTCCTCCGAGGCCCGCGCCGTCAGGAAAATAACGGGGATTTCGCGGGTCGACTCGGAGTCCTTCAGCAGACGGCAGGTTTCGTAGCCGTCCATCTCCGGCATTTCGACATCGAGCAGGATGAGTCCCGGTTCCGTCTGCCGGGCGAGTTCGATGCCCTGGCGGCCGCTTGTCGCGACACGAACCTGATAGCGGCCTTTGAGAATGGAGCTGATCAGACGAATTGTGTCCGGCGTGTCGTCGACGACGAGAATGGAAGCTTCCGCTGTCATCGATCAGACCTCGAGCCGATGGAGCGCGTCCAGCGCGCGTTCGAAATCGTAACTCTTCAGGGCTTCGTGCAATCCGTCGATCAGCGTCGCGCCGTGGGTCGCGGCCAGCGCGCCCCGCACCTCCATGAGATAGTCGAGAGCGTTGGCATCCGAATCCTCGATGAGCGCGCGCAATCGCTGCAGATCGACGTGACGCGGCGTCGCGTCTGGTGTGGCGTCCGCGACGGGGGCATTTCGTTTGAAATCCGCGGCAATCTCCGCGAGTGCCTGCTCGAGTTCGCCGAGCAGCGGTTCGAGTTGCTCATTGTCTGCTGGCAGGGCGGCGTGGATCCCGTCGGCGAGCCTTTGCACCTGTTTCGCGCCCAAATTCCCCGCCACCCCTTTCAGAGTGTGGGCGCGTCTCCGGGCCTCGTCGTCGCGTCGTTCCTCCAACAAGCCGCGGATCTCCTGGGCTGCCGCCGTGTGGTCCTCGACGAACCGCTGCACTAACTCGCGGTACAGCACTTCGTTATCGGCCGCGCGCGCGAGGCCGTCGGCCGTGTCGATGCCCGCGATCAGGAAAATGGGCTCGTCAGAGGCGGGCGTCTCGATTTCCAGGGCCGGGCCATCACCGCGCGCGGCGGCGTGGGCGTCGGGGCGCAACCAGCGATCGATGGTCTCGAAGACGGTATCCGGATGAATCGGCTTCGTGATCACGTCGTTCATGCCCGCTGCCAGACATTGCGCCCGCGACTCGTCGAGCGCGTGCGCCGTGACGCCGATGATGGGTAATTCGGCGCCGTCTACGCGGATGGCGCGGGTCGCGTCGAACCCGTCCATATTCGGCATCTGGACGTCCATCAGGACGAGATCGAAGGGTTGCCGGGCCGTCCTGACCGCGTCCACGCCGATACGGCCATCCCCTGCGACCTGCGTGTCGATTCCAGCACGGCCGAGAAGACCGACGAGGATTTCCTGGTTGATGTGATTGTCTTCCACGATCAGCACGTTTACGCCGGTGTACATACCCCGCGATGACGGCAGGCGTACCGCGGTCGGCGCCGGCTGGTCACGATCCTGGAATAAGGACTGCAGCGTATCGAGCAGGGTCGAGGGCCTGATCGGTTTGTTCAGGAATCCGTCGGCGCCGGCGTCAGACGCGTCGTTGCGTTCCTGATCGCCGCCGTAACCGGTTACCAGTACCACACGGGTGTCGGCCATGGCGGGATTGGCGCGCAACGTCTTGATCAACTGGATGCCGTCGGTGCCGGGCATGCGCCAATCCGTCAGAATCAGGTCGTAGCGATTCGCCTCCGCCAGGTCGAGGGCTTCGGCGGCGTCCTTCGCGATGTCGTTGCTGATCGAGAAGTTGCGCAGGTAGCCGGACATCACGTCGCGTGCCGATTCGTTGTCATCCACGACCAGGGCACGCAGTTTCGATCGGGCGTCCAGCGATCGTCTGGCCGGGTCGCTGCGTGCAATCCCGAGCCGTACGCGAAACGTAAACGCCGATCCTTTCCCGGGTTCGCTGTCGACCCCGATGTTCCCGCCCATCAATTCGATAAGGTTCTTGGTGATGGACAGCCCGAGACCCGTTCCGCCGAACTTGCGGGTGGTCGATTCGTCTGCCTGCCGGAATGGCGCGAACAACTGCTCCTGCACCGCGGGCTCGATCCCCAGTCCCGTGTCTCGGACCGAGACTTCGACCTCGACATCGTCCCCACCGGAGTCGCTGAGCCCGACTTGCAACAGTATTTCCCCCTGCTCGGTGAATTTCACCGCGTTGGAGACCAGGTTCAGGATCGCCTGCCCGAGCCGCGTGGGATCGCCGATCAGTAGCGGGGGGACGTCGTCGCCGATGCGCATGACGAACTCCAGACCCTTGTGGGTAGCAGCCGCACCGGCGACGCGGGCGACCTGGTCGAGGACGCGATCGAGCTGGAATTCGACGCTTTCGAGTTCCATTCTGCCGGCCTCGATCTTCGAAAAATCCAGCACCGAATTGATGATCGCGAGCAGGCTTTCGGCGGAATCGAGAGCGTCGCTCAGGTATTTGCGCTGCACCGGAGCGAGGTCGTCGGCCAATGCCAGGGTCGTCAGACCGATAACGCCATTCAGCGGCGTCCGGATTTCGTGGCTCACCATCGCCAGGAACTGGCTTTTCGCCTGGTTCGCTTCCTCCGCTGCCGCTCGGGCGGTTTGCGCTTCTTCGAACAGGCGCGCACTTTGAATGGCGGACGCAAAGGGATTCAGGTAACGCCGGATACGTGAGATTTCCGCGCGCGACAGCTTGATGCGCTCCTGCGAATTCGCGAACAGTATCACGCCGGTCACCTCATTCTGGATGGCCAGCGGACAGATGAGCAGGGAAATCGGGTGCCAGGAATCATGGAACCAACGGTCGCTCGGGCTCATGGTGGCGACGACCTCCTTGGTTATATCACCGAGGAAGAATGGTTGATTCTTTTTGACGACATGCGTGAAGGCACTCGTTCTCTCACTCATGGGAATTCGGTTGTGGGCATGATCATGTACGAGAGTGCCGTCCAGAACACCCGGTCCGGAAGTGTATTCGATGACCAGATTTTTTCTTTCTTCGTCGAGTAAAACTACCGAAACCCCGTTGAAGGGGAAGACACCATGAAGGACGGTGGCCAATGTGTCGAGCACGCTTTCCGGGTTGAGCGACGAAATCGCCGCCTGCGCGATTCGATCGACCCCCGAAGTTTCTGCGAGCGCGTATTCAAGCTCGGTGTTTTTGCTCTGCAGTTCCGCCGTGCGCGATTCGACCTTGCGCTCGAGCTGTTTCTCGGACTGCATCAGCGCCTCGCTCGTCGCCTCGGCGGAAGCCAGGCTTTCGCGCAACGCGGTACCCACCTGCCACAGCGCGATGAGCGTCAGGCCGGACGTTGCGCCTGCGATCGGGATCATGATTTTGCCGAGGAGTGCATCCGGTAAGTTCGACGGCAGGAATGGCCCGAGTGCCGCAATGATGCCGATGGCCAAACACACCGCTATCGCGCCGATCGTGAGATAAAGTACGTGTTTGCGCGATAGATACGGCAGTGCGACCACAACGGGAAGCACCGCCGGAAAAACCATCGCCGCGAGCGTCATCGAACCGCGGGTCGCGACCAGCAGTGCGAGCACCCAGAGAGAAACCGTGAGCGCGGCCACGCCGGCACCGAAGCGATAACGCCGGGCGGACCGAATCCCGTAGCGCAGCATCGGCCAGGTGAACACCAGCAGGAACGCGCCGACGATGGCCGACGCCGGGCTTTTCAGCAGCGCGTAGACGCCCAGAAAAAAGAATCCCAGCACGACGACAACTCTTTCGTACCAGATGAGCCAGGTCAGAAGGAAGCGCGGCGTATCCTGCGGACGTTCGCCTTGCTCCGATCCGGTGACGTGCTTGATCGTTTCGTTGTTCATAGCGCTGTTATCCCGTAACAAATCTGTGGCGCGCTATCGCGGGCTTCCCCTGTCGACGGGCAACAGTTCATCAATCGATACAGGTCCACTGGCAGCCATTCGCAATAATCCCAGGATACCGACCGGACGCTTACTATACATGCGAAATAAATCGGGACTTGCTGCGCCGGCGGTTTTCTTCTTGCGGCGCGATCTGCGGTAATCTTGCCCGCGAATAGTCCTCCGGAGAGCTCGCGTGTCCGAGCACGTACACGGTCCGACGTCGCACACGTTCGTTTCGTAGCGTCTGCGCTTGCATTACATCGACTGGGGTAATACGCAGGCGCCGCCGCTGCTGCGGGTTCTTGGCGCGCGCGATAATTGCCGCAACCGGGACTGGGTAGTACAGGCACTGCGGCAGGACTGGCATTTCATTGCACCGGATCTGCTAAGTTGGCGTTGGAGGCTGGTCTTAAGGAGCAGTTTACGTTCCCCGATTTGAAATCGAAGGGAGTTACCGATTTCGATGGCGGCACGCAGAAGACAGCCGGTCATAAGTCGCGTCAAATGCGCGACGTCTACAATCGCAGGTCGAAAAAGACACCTTCGACGAGGTAGTTGTGGACCGTTACGGGCCGATACTTACGACATAAAAGCGGTGCGATTTCGGGAATCGCTTTTGGAAAAATCGCAGCTTCAAGTAATTGTTGAAATGTAACTACTTGAAAAATTTGGTGGGCCCGGTAGGACTCGAACCTACGACCAAGGGATTATGAGTCCCCTGCTCTAACCAACTGAGCTACAGGCCCGGATGCAGGATGGTTTGATGTGCGAAGTTTACTACGGAGTTCACACAGTCCGCACGGCTGGCGCCGTGCAGACGACTGTTGCAGCGGATTCTAGTCGAGGAAGGTCCGCAACCGTTCCGAGCGCGACGGATGGCGCAGCTTGCGCAGCGCTTTCGCTTCTATCTGCCGGATGCGTTCGCGGGTGACGTCAAACTGTTTGCCGACTTCTTCGAGCGTGTGATCGGTATTCATGTCGATACCGAAACGCATACGCAGCACCTTAGCTTCGCGCGCGGTGAGACCTTCGAGCACTTCGCCGGTACTGCGGCACAGCCCTTCGAACGTGGCGGAGTCCACCGGCATCTGGATGTTCTGGTCTTCGATGAAATCGCCGAGGTGCGAATCCTCGTCGTCCCCGATCGGGGTTTCCATCGAAATCGGTTCTTTTGCGATCTTGAGCACTTTGCGGATCTTGTCTTCCGGCATTTCCATACGCTCGGCAAGTTCTTCCGGGGTCGGCTCGCGGCCTTTCTCCTGAAGAATCTGTCGTGAGATCCGGTTCAGTTTGTTGATCGTCTCGATCATGTGTACCGGGATCCGGATGGTGCGGGCCTGGTCGGCGATCGAGCGGGTGATGGCCTGGCGGATCCACCACGTTGCATATGTCGAGAATTTGTAGCCGCGACGGTATTCGAATTTATCGACAGCCTTCATCAGGCCGATGTTGCCTTCCTGGATCAGGTCGAGGAACAGCAGACCGCGGTTCGTGTATTTCTTTGCGATCGAGATGACCAGGCGCAGGTTGGCCTCGACCATTTCTTTCTTGGCGCGGCGGGCTTTCGCTTCGCCGATGGACATGCGGCGATTGATTTCCTTGATCTCGCTGACACCGACCGCAGTTTCTTCGGCAATTTGCGCAAGCCGCTGCTGGATGTACTGGATGTCCTGCTGGCGTGCCTTGACCGCATTGGCGTAGGGCTTCTTCTGGCGCACGACGGAGCGCAGCCATTTGCCATCGGTTTCCGCATCGACGAAAGCCTTGAGAAAATCCTTGCGCGGCATCTTGCACTCTTTGACGCAGATATCGAGGATGGCTTTTTCCTGACGGCGGACTTCTTCGACCGCCACCCGGACTTTCGACGTGAGCAATTCCGTCAGTTTCGGCGACAGTTTGAATTCGAGGAATTTTTCCTGGAGGTCGGTACGCAATTCGATCGTCCGCTTGTGGTCGCGGCCGTTGCGCTTCGTCGCACTGACGACTTTCTTGTAGTGTTTTTTGTATTCGTCGAAGCGCTGTACGACTTCTTCCGGATCGAGCGGATTCGGCGCCGGATCATCGTCGGAGTCGGAATCGTTGTTGTTGGCGGAAGATTGGGCGTCGTTCATTGCCGGCGCCGGATTCGCTTCGGCATAAATATCGACGAAACCGCTGATCAGATCGGTCAGCTTGATTTCCTCGGCAACGGAGCGCTCGTACTGGGTGAGGAATGTCTCGGATACGGCAGGGAAATCGGCAAGCGCGCGCAATACCTGGCTCAGGCCGTCTTCGATGCGCTTCGCAATCTTGATTTCGCCTTCGCGCGTGAGCAGGTCCACCGTGCCCATTTCGCGCATATACATGCGCACCGGGTCGGTCGTGCGCCCGAATTCGTTTTCGACCGCGGCGAGTGCGGCTGCAGCTTCCTCGGCCGCTTCGTCGTCGACGTCGTTATCGTTCAGCAAAATGCCATCGAGGTCCGGTGCGGTCTCATGCACCTTGATCCCCATGTCATTGATCATGTTGATAATATCTTCGATCTGCTCGGGATCGACGATGTCGTCCGGCAGGTGGTCGTTGACCTCGTGATAGGTCAGAAAACCCTGCTCCTTGCCCTTCGCAATGAGAACCTTCAGCTGCGACTCGTCGTTTTTCTTCTCAATTCCTTCAAGGGTTTCCATTTTCAATCCGTGCACCTTTGTTGCAAAGAGGTCATAAGACATTCAGTTCAAGGGTTTAGCACATTCAGTAGAAGTCTAGTCTAAAGCTGCGCAAACGCCAGGTTGCCCGTTAAAGTGAGGCAGCCGACCATTATAGACCATAATCCGGGAATGCGCTCGGATCCGGCCTCCGGAAATGCCTATTCAGCAGGCCGGTTGCGGCGCTCGATTTCCGCCCGCGCCTGTTCGAGCGCACTCGGTTCTGTGGCCTTTTTCACCAGCGACCCGATCGCCTGGTGAAACTGGGTCGCCTCGGCTTCACGGTCGAGTATCAACGGCTGTTCAATCAGGCCGGCGATCACGGCCTCGTGCGCGCTGCCGCGATAGCGTTCGACCAGCGCTCCGGTCGTGAGTTCGGGGCGCGTGGCGGCAAAATCGAGAATTTCAGCCAGCAATCCTGCGTTATCGTCCGGCAATTTTGCGATCATCGCGTGGTCGACGACGCTCGCGGCCACGCCGGGATCAAATAACAGGCGTTTGAGCGCCTGGTCCACCATGGACGGGCCGCGTCGGGACGCGGCTCGCCGCCGGGGTGGCGCGGCAGACCGCTGGGTCCCACCCGCGTCCTGCCACCACGTCGGCGACGCCATTTCCGCGAGTTCCGTGATGCGCATGATCAGCAACTGCTGGAATGAGCCGGGCGGAATCTTTTTGACCAGAGGACGTGCGAGTTCGACGAAGCGTGAGCGGCCGTCGAGCGATTTCATGTTCGTCTGGCTTCTCAGGTTGTCCAGCAGGAATTCCGAAAGCGGCGTGATCGACTCCGCCCGGTTGAAATACTCCGGCCCCTGCTCGCGGACGAAACTGTCCGGGTCGTGACCTTCGGGAATAAAGATAAATCCGGCCTGGCGCGTATCCCGGATCAGCGGGAGGGTCGTCTCCAGGGCGCGCCAGGCGGCGCGCTGCCCGGCTTTATCGCCGTCGTAGCAGAACACGACCTCGGGTGCGGTTTTGAATAATGCCTCGAGTTGCTCGCCGGTCGTCGCCGTGCCGAGGGTGGCGACCGCGTTTTCGACACCGAACTGTGCCAGCGCGACAACGTCCATATATCCCTCGACAACAATAATTCGCTCGATGCGCTGGTTCGATTTGCGCAACTGGTACAAGCCGTACAGTTCGCGCCGTTTCTGAAACACCGGTGTTTCCGGCGAATTCAGGTATTTCGGCTCACCCTTGTCGATCACGCGTCCGCCAAATCCGATCACGCGTCCGCGCCGGTCATGGATTGGAAACATGATCCGGTCGCGAAACCGGTCGTAGCGCTTCCCGTTGTCGTTCTCAATAATGAGGCCGGCCGTCAGCAGATGGTTCTGGTCCTGTTCGTCGGCGCCAAAGTTTTTCATCATCGCGTCCCAGCCCTCGGGCGCGAATCCCATACCGAAGCGTTTCGCTATGACGCCGCTCAACCCGCGGTTTTTCAGGTATTCAACGGGGCGATCCCGATCGTTGTGGGATTTCAATTGTTGCGCGTAATAGGCTTGGGCCTGTTCGAGCACCGCGTACACGGGCGAGTAATCGATCTTCGGCGCCGCCGCTTCGCCGCTTTCGTCGCGCGGGACTTCGAGGCCAACGCTTCGAGCGGCTTCCTCCACGGCTTCGACGAAACTCAGCCCGCGATGGTTCATCAGGAAACCGAGCGCCGAACCGTGCGCACCGCAACCAAAGCAATGGTAGAACTGCTTTTCCTGGCTGACGGTAAAGGAGGGCGTTTTTTCTCCGTGGAACGGACACAACGCCTGGTAATCGCGGCCCGTCTTTTTCAACGGTAAATCCGCGTCGATAATATCGACGATATCGACCCGGTTGAGCAGGTCGTCGATGAAGGTTTGCGGGATCAGGCCAGCCACAGTAGTGCTAGATTAGCGCTTCGACCTTGCGCGCGACCAGCGGATTGTCGAGCGGGGCGGAGCTTTCAGCCGGCCAGAATAGACTTGACGGTTTTGCTCACCGCGCCCATGTCGGCACGTCCCTTGAGCGACGATTTCAGCAGGCCCATGACCTTGCCCATGTCTTTTGGTGAGCTGGCCCCGGCTTCGGCGATAGCGGAGGCCACGGCGGCTTCAATGTCGGCTTCGCTAAGGGCGGCCGGCAGGTAGGATGCCAGCAGGTCGAGTTCGAAGGTCTCCTGGGCGACGAGATCGTCGCGCCCGGCGGCTTCAAATTGTGTAATCGATTCGCGTCGCTGCTTGGCGAGTTTGCCGAGGATGGCAAGCGCCTGTTCGTCATCGACCTCGGCGCGGGAATCTACTTCCTGTTGCTTGATGGCGGCGAGGATCAGGCGCAATGCGCCCAGTTCCTGTTTGCGCCTCTGTTTCATGGCGTCCTTGACGGCGCCGGTGAGGCGGTCCTTGATGGCGGTAGACACGTGAGGATGACCCGGAGTTGGGTCCGGGGATCAGTACTGTCGGACGCGGCGGGCTATCTGTCGCGACGCTTTCTTCTGCCAGCGTTTGACCGCGGCCGCAGCTTTGCGTTTGCGCACCTGCGTGGGTTTTTCGTAGTACTCCCGACGGTGGACTTCGGCCAGCACGCCGGCTTTCTCACAGGCGCGCTTGAAGCGTCGCATGGCGATGTCAAAGGGTTCGTTATCTCGCACTTTTACGGACGGCATAGTGGGCTCGGCTTCCTGTTATTCGGGGCTGTCGCAGAAGGAAACCCGAAATAATATCGACGATCGGGCCGAAAGTCGATAGCTTAGCGGTTTTATGGTCACGCCGGATGCTCCCATGCTGATACTCGGTATCGAAACGTCGTGCGACGAAACGGGGGTCGCTTTGTACGACAGCGACCGCGGAATTGTCGCGCACGAAGTGTACTCCCAGGTCGAAATACACGCGGAGTACGGCGGTGTGGTCCCGGAACTCGCCTCGCGCGACCATATTCGCAAGACCCTGCCGTTGATTCGCCAGACGCTCGCCGCAGCATCGGTCGCGCTCACCGATCTGGACGCCATTGCCTATACCGCCGGGCCGGGCCTCGTCGGCGCGCTGCTCGTCGGCACTTCCGTGGCCCGCAGCCTCGCGTTCGCGCTCGACGTACCCGCGCTGCCCGTTCACCACATGGAAGGGCATCTGCTATCGCCCCTGCTCGACGATAATCCGGCACCGATGCCGTTTCTCGCGCTGCTCGTGTCAGGCGGGCATACGATGCTCGTCGATGTGCGTGGTATCGGGCAGTACACGATCCTCGGCGAATCCCTCGATGATGCCGCCGGTGAAGCATTTGACAAAGCGGCGAAAATGCTTGGGCTCGGTTATCCCGGCGGGCCCGCGATAGAACGGCTCGCCGAGGAAGGGAAGCCGGGCCGCTTCCGTTTCCCGCGGCCGATGACGAATCGTCCCGGGCTTGATTTCAGCTTCAGTGGTCTCAAAACATTCACCCTGAATACCGTCGAGGCGCATCGCAACGAACCGGGCGCCGGCGCTGATATCGCGCATGCCTTTGTCGATGCCGTCGTCGACACGTTCGTGATCAAGTGCACGCGCGCGTTGAAGCAAACCGGGCTGAAAGCACTCGTTGTCTCGGGCGGGGTCAGTGCCAACAAGCAGCTGCGCGCGGGGCTTGCCACGATGGCCGACAAACTCGGCGTGACCGTGCATTACCCGCGATTCGAATTTTGCACCGACAATGGCGCGATGATCGCCTATGCGGGTTACTGCCGTCTGCAAGGCGGTGCGGGCGCGCCGCTCGGATATAACGTGCGCGCGCGCTGGCCAATCGACGAACTCGCGGCGCCCGACCCGATCGACCGTTGACGTCGCCGCGCGGGTCAGGGTTCCTCGGGTGGTTTTTTTCCGCCGATTTTGCCTTCGGATCCGTCGAGCAAATTGCGGATATTCGAACGATGCCGCCAATAGACAAATAAACCCATGACGACGATGGCGGCGACGATCGGCGCGGCCGCGCCCATCTTGTGGGCGAAAAGCGGCGTCACTGCCGTCGCGGTGAGTGCGGACAACGACGAATAACGGGTGACCAGTGCAACCGCGATCCACAGGCCCATAAAGGCGATGCCGAACCAGGGGTTGAATCCGAGCAGCACACCGATGAGTGTCGCGACGCCCTTGCCGCCGATAAAACCGAAAAAGACGGGGTAGAGATGTCCGAGAAACGCGCCGGCGCCCGCGAGTGCGACGGCCGCATCGCCGAAGCCCAGATAGCGCGCCAGGAGAACCGGGATCACGCCTTTGGCGACGTCACCGGCGAGCGTCGCCAGCGCCGCGCCTTTGCCATAGAGACGCAGCACGTTCGTCGTGCCCGGGTTCATCGACCCAACGGTGCGCGGATCGGCCTGGCCGAGCAGGCGACAGATCACGATTGCGGAGGAAACCGAACCACACAGGTAGCCGAACACGAGCATTGCCAAAGCCATGGCGGTATTGGAAACGATGGACCCCGGGCATTCAAGCCCGATGCGCCGCGGGATGTCTGCTAATATCGCGCGCTGCGCTCACCCGGAACATGACGAATCGATAATGGACATTGTTTACCTGCACGGCCTGCGACTTGAAACGGTGATCGGCGTCTGGGACTGGGAGCGCCACATCAGGCAGACGCTGATTGTCGACCTCGACATGCGTGCCGATGTCGCAAGGGCGGCTGCATCCGATTCGATCGACGACACGATCGACTACAAAACGATCGCCGACCGGCTGGTCGAAATTGCCGCCGAGAGCAGCTACACGCTCGTCGAGACCCTCGCGGAACGTATCGCCGGCGAACTGACCGGGCCGCACGGAATCGAGTGGGTCCGGGTGAAGATCAGCAAGACTGGTGCGCTGCGCGGCGCCCGCGATGTCGGGGTTGTGATCGAGCGGGGCAGTCGGGACTGAAGTGGCGGAAATTTTCGTCGGGGTCGGCAGCAACGAAGACCGCGCGAACAACATTCGTCGCGGTCTTGAGGCGCTCGGGGCACGATTCGGCAGGCTCCGAACGTCGCCGGTCTACGAATCGGGCGCGCTCGGTGGCGCGGGGGCCGATTATTTCAATCTCGTGATCGCTTTCGACTGCAATGAATCGGCGGAGGCGGTGTTCGACGCGCTGAAGGCGATCGAGGCCGCCGCCGGACGTCGCCGCAATCCCGAACCGGGGCTGTGCACGCTCGATCTCGATTTGCTGACGTGCGGCGACGTTGTGATGCAATCGGACCGATTTTCGCTGCCCCGCAGCGATATTCTCGAACACGCGTTCGTCCTGCGCCCGCTGGCGGCTCTGGCGCCGTGGGCGCGGCATCCGCTGACCCGTCAGACTTACCACGAACTCTGGGCGGCGATGGCCCCGCAGGCGCCGGCCCTGGTCGAAGTGGCGCTCTGATCGGGGCTCGCGACTGGCGTCGGGCGGCGGGTTGAAGCAGTGTCCGAATCGGGTCACTATGCTGGCGCCGATAATTCACGATGACGATCATGCCAGTTACATTCAATTCCAGACTCGCGAGCGTTTTGACCATTGCCTTTCTGAGCCTCGCCGCGTTGCCGGGTTGTATCGTTCAGAATATCCAGCGGGCGGAAACGCAAACGCAGTTGCAGGCAGTCACGAACACCTACCGCAAACTGATGCGCTGGGGGCATTACGACCAGGCCGCGCAGTATCTGAAGGTCCGCGAGGGCGAGGAGCCGTTACCGGAGCCCGATCTGGAAAACATGGCGCGTTTCAAAGTGACCAGCTTTTCGTTCGCCGAACAACTCGTCGCCGATACGCAGACTGATGCGCGGGTCACCGCCTATATCGAGTTTTACGACATCGACACCGGCGTTACCGCGTCGGTTCGCGACGAACAATTCTGGTGGTACGACGAGACCGCAAAGCGCTGGTTTCTCGGCTCGCCGATGCTTGTCTTTTCCGATTATTAGTATCCCTCGAGAAATTATTCGCGGCTGGCGCCATTGATATCCGCTCCCGAATAGTTTCGCCACCGATTCCTTGAGTGAACGGGTACGCATCAGAGCCTGGTGGCCCTGTTCGTCCCGATCAGATAAAGACAGAGCGCCCGCCGTCGACGTTCAGGATTTGCCCGGTCACGAATGGTGCTTCGGCGAGGTAGCAGGCGGCACGCGCGATATCGCTCATCTCGCCGAGCCGCGCCAGGGGTGTTTTACGCAGCACTTCTTCCCGATACGCAGGCTTGTCGGCGTCGGCCCACACGATCGGACCCGGCGAAATACCGTTAACCCGAATGTCCGGGGCCAAATCGCGCGCCATCGCATGGGTCAGCCCGATCAGCGCCGATTTCGACGTGCAATACGCAATATGACCGGGTTGCGGGCGCATGCCATAGATATCGGTCAGATTGATGATGGCGCCGCGCGTTGCGCGTAACGCGGTGATGGCGGCCGTGCTGAGCAGGTAGGGCGCCCTCACATTCGTCCTCATCAGTGCATCCCAGCGTTCGACATCGGCCGTCTCGCGGTTCGTCGGTTCGTAAATCGACGCGTTGTTGACCACCAAATCGAGCCGACCCAAGGCGGTGACGACCGCTTCGACGAGCGCTGGTGAGGCTGCCGGATCGGTGAGATCGCCCTGCACGGTGCACGCGGAATCTGCACGCTCGGCGTTTAATTCATCGGCGAGGGTCGTTGCGGGTGCGCGGCTTTCGTTGAAATGCACGGCCACCCGGTAGCCGATCGCATGCAGGCTGCGTGTGGTTTCAGCGCCGATGCGGTGCGCGGCACCGGTTATCAAAGCAGTTTTGTCCATCGACTAGTACAATAAATCACTCTCGATTTTTCGTCGACACAATCGCAGCGTCTCTAAACCATGCTTGAAACCTCGGCATTGCCCGAACCGTCGGCCGCCGCCGCCGTTGTCTCTGCCGAACTCGGCGCTTCCATCGCGCAGGCAATCGGCGACGCGGGCGGACACATCGGTTTCGATGAATACATGCGCAGGGCGCTCTACGAACCCGGACTCGGTTATTACGTTGGCGGTACGATCAAGTTCGGCAAAGACGGTGATTTCGTCACCGGACCGGAACTGTCGCCGCTGTTCGGCGCCTGCATTGCACGCAGCATACGCGAAGTGCTGCGGCACGTCGGGGCGGGGTCCGTACTCGAGTTCGGGGCCGGCAGCGGCGCACTCGCGGCGAGCGTGTTGAGTACGCTCGCGGCCAGCGACGAATTGCCCCGGACCTATACGATCATCGAGTTGAGTCCGGATCTTCGCGATCGGCAGCGGGAAACCATCGCCGCGCGGGCGCCCGATTGTGTCGACCGGGTGACGTGGGTACAGGGCGTACCCGAGGAACCGATGGACGGAGTCGTTATCGCGAATGAAATCATAGATGCGCTGCCGGTGCGCTGTTTTAAGCTCCTCGCCGGCGATGTCCTCGAGCGTTGCGTCGGCATTACCCATGACCGGTTCGACTGGATCGAAACGGCGGCGCCGGCAGCGTTCGTCGAGCACGTCCGTGCGCGCTTTGGTGAGGATTTCGTCGGGGAGGGGAGCGGCTACCGTTCCGAGATCAATGTCGGTGTAGAGCCCTGGATCGCGGACCTCGGTCGGTTCCTGCGCCGCGGCGCAGCGCTCATCGTCGACTACGGATACCCCGAGCGTGAGTATTACCACCCTGACCGAAGCGCCGGAACCTTAATGTGCCATTACCGCCAGCGCGCGCACGACAACCCGTTTTCTTACCCGGGACTTCAGGATATTACTGCCTCGGTCGATTTCACCCATGTGGCTGAAGCCGCCTACGACTGCGGTTTCCGCGTGGCCGGTTTTACCGAGCAATCCAGCTTCCTGCTCGGCACCGGTCTGCTCGACGACGTCGCCGCTCTGTCCGAATCGGGCGATGAAGCGCATCGGCAGCGGCTTGCCTACGAAACAAAGGTGCTGACGTTACCGACCGAAATGGGTGCGCGATTCAAGTTTCTTGGGCTGACGAAAGATTACGAGAGACCGCTCGGCGGCTTTCAAATTCGCGATGACCGCCACCGGCTGTGACGGATCGTCACTTCTGGGCTGATTTATGCTGCTGACTCAACTCGTTGCTATCGCCGTTCTCCAGGGGTTCACGGAATTTCTGCCGATTTCGAGTTCCGGCCATCTCATTCTGTTGCCACATCTGACGGGCTGGCCGGATCACGGACTCGTGTACGACGTTGCGGCACACTTCGGTACGCTCATCGCGGTCGTGGTGTATTTTCGTTCCGACCTCATCGACATGACGCGACATTGGTTGCGTAACCTCGGCGGGGGTGCGGCGACCCCGCACAGCCGGCTGGCATGGGCGGTACTGTGGGGAACGATACCGGTCAGTGTCATCGGGCTCGTTGCGCATGATTTCATTTCGGAGCACCTGCGCCATCCGCTCATCATTGCGGCGACGACGATCGGCTTTGGCATCGTGTTGTGGTTGACCGACCGTTTCGGTTCGCGCGTGCGCGATACGGAATCGATGACGTGGTCGGATATTGCCATTGTCGGCTTCGCGCAAAGCCTTGCGCTTATTCCCGGCACGTCGCGTTCGGGCATTACGATGAGCGCCGCGTTGGCGATCGGGTTTACCCGGACGGCGGCGGCGCGCTTTTCCTTTCTGCTGTCGGTGCCGGTTATTTTCCTCGCCGCAGCCTACGAGACCCGGGGACTGCTGGGCAGCGGGGTTACGCCGGACTGGGGCAGCCTCGTCGCGGTCACTGCGGGCGCTGCGATCAGTGCGTTTGCATGCATCGCGATATTTTTACGCCTGCTGGATCGGATCGGCATGGCACCGTTCGTATGGTATCGAATCGGTCTCGGTGCGGTTCTGATCTGGCTCTACGCCTGATCGCCGCTTGCAACTTCGGCACGGCGCGACGGTCAACACTAATAACGCAGATAACCAATCGGGTGCACGATGAAGCAGTTATTCCTTTCGAGTCTCGCTGCGGCCACATTACTTCTGGCCGCTGCCGGATTCTGGAGCCACGCGGCCGAGCCGGGAGCGGGCGATCGGGCTTTTCCGGACGGTACCGCGGTGGCCACATTTGCCGGGGGATGTTTCTGGTGCATGGAGCCGCCCTACGACAAACTCGACGGCGTCCTTGCCACCACCTCGGGTTACATCGGTGGTCAGCTTGAAAATCCGACTTACAAACAGGTCTCCGCGGGGACGACGGGGCATACGGAAGCCGTACAGGTTCACTACGATCCGGCGAAGGTCACCTATGACAAGCTTCTGCAGGTGTTCTGGCGCAATGTTGACCCGACGACACCCGATCGCCAGTTCTGTGATCGCGGGAGCCAGTACCGGACCGGGATTTTCTATCACGATGCAACGCAAAAACGCCTCGCGGAAGCCTCGAAAGCGGCGCTCGATCAGTCCAGACCGTTCCCGGCACCGATAGTGACCGAAATTACCGAGGCGGGCCGTTTTTACGCCGCGGAGGACTATCATCAGGATTACTACGTGAAAAACCCCCTGCGCTACAAGTTTTACCGCTTCAACTGCGGGCGCGATCAACGGCTCACGGAATTATGGGGCGAAGTACCCTGAGCGGAGATTTGTGAGGAATCCTGACGCAGCCCGGTCCTGATTGTTTATAATTTCCGTAACCCTGCCGATAAAAGGACAGGACGCCCGATCCCTGGTTGTGTATAGCTGCCGTGAGTGCAAATACTGAGTTCAATGTTGTCATGTTTGCCGACCTCGTCGGCAGCACGCGCTTGTACGAGAATCTCGGCGATACCGTGGCTCAGCAAATCGTTAAACGCTGTCTCGATTTGGCGAACGGTTGTATCGCGGAGCACAGCGGGCGGACGGTAACCGAACTCGGCGATGAGGTCATGGCGGTGTTTCCCGATGCGGGAGATGCTGCAGCGGCGGCCTGCGAAATTCACGCAAAATTATCCGATCTCGAAGCTACGTCGACGGGCGATCAGTACCTGCCGATGCGCATCGGAATGCATTACGGACCCGTCTCCGGGCGTAATGAAGACATGATGAGCGAGACTTCCAAAATTGCGCATTGGGCGGCGACGAACGCAAAGCCCGAACAGACGCTCGGTACCGGTGCGGTTATCGATGTACTGCCCCGTATCTACCAGGCGGTCTCGCGCTTTGTCGATGACGAGACCTGGAATTTTATTTCACTCGAACACGTTGCCGTCCACGAGATCATCTGGGACGTCGAAGGGGTCACGGCGTACAACGGCGAAATACCGACGCTCGACTCGCAAAAATGCGCCCGCGCGAAGTTCACGTGGAACAACGTAACGGTCACGCTCGACGCCAACAGACCCGTTATCTCGATCGGGCGCGGGTCCGAAAACGATTTGATCGTGCGCCACGATATGGCGTCACGGCAGCACTTAAGCGCTCAATTCAGCCGCGGGCGCTGTACGATTACGGATAACAGCACGAACGGGACGGTCATATTCACGGCCCCCGGGGATATACGTCACGAACTGAAACGCGAAACGTTTACCTTACTCGGTGACGGAAAAATTTTGTTGGGTCAGCCCGCCGAAATCGACGAAGCATTCGCTATTCGCTACGAGCTGTCCTGAGAGCCATCGGCGCGCGGTTACGCGTCGACCAGTCCGCGCTTTAATGCATCCGCTCGTCGCTCATCCAGAGCGGTTCGAAATGCCTCTCCGTTGACTCCCTGTGCGGCCAAATCGCGTGTATCTACAGCGCCGGCGATTTCGCGCGCACGCCTGAGGTAATCAGCCGCCGGGTAGTCCGCACCGTCGAGACCGCCGCCACGTCCTGTCGCGTCGATACGGCAGGCCTCGAGGATATCTTCGAAACGGCCGGGCCTTCGCAACGCGTCGAGATCATGCAACAGCCGCACGAGTTTGTGCGGCCGAAGATGTCGCGCACGATGGACCTTCAGGTGGTAACCGGTGACGGTGAGCGCTACACCACGATAAATTTTGGGCACTCGGAAGCGGTCGCAGAACGCTTTAACCAGCGCGACGCCGCGTTCTTCGTGCCCGATGTGCGAGGGCAGCAGGTCGGGGCTGGTCGTGCCCTTGCCGAGGTCGTGCACGAGTACCGCAAATCGCACGACGGGATTCGCGTTGCGTGCTGCCGCCTGTTCGAGTGCGAGACAAATGTGGTCACCGGTATCGATTTCGGGATGATATTTTTCCGGTTGAGGGATGCCGAACAGGCAATCGATTTCCGGAAACAGCACGGCGAGCGCGCCACATGCCCGCAGTGTGCGCACGAAGCGCGCCGGGTGCGCCTCGTTCAGCGCGCGTTCGAGTTCTGACCACACGCGTTCCGGCGCGAGATTCAGCAACTCACCGGACTGTGCGATTTCAGCCATCAGGGCGTTTGTTTCCGGCGCGACCTCGAAACCGAGGCGCGCGGCAAAGCGCGCGACCCTGAGAACACGCAGGGGATCTTCGACAAATGCGGGGCCCACGTGACGCAGGACACCACGGTCCAGGTCGTCACGTCCGCCGAAGGGATCGATCACCGTGCCGTCGGCGGTTTCGGCCATCGCGTTGATGGTCAGGTCGCGGCGAGACAGGTCCTCTTCGAGCGTAATGGCTGCGGATGCATCGACGCTGAATCCGTAATAGCCTTTGCCGGTCTTGCGTTCGGTGCGAGCGAGCGCGTACTCGTCGTGGGTCTCGGGGTGCAGATAAACCGGAAAGTCCTTACCGACACGGGTAAATCCGAGCTGTTCCATTTCCCCGGCGGTCGAACCGACCACGACCCAGTCGCGGTCCGTACTCTCCTGGCCCAGCAGCCTGTCCCGTACGCAGCCGCCGACCTGGTAGATTTCCATGCGCGAGCGCGAGCGGCCGCAGGCCCTACGGCACGCGGCGCGCGTTCTGGCGCATTTCGTAATAGCGCATCCGTTCGTGTCTGCCGCCGAGATAACCGGGGACGACTTCGGCGACAGACGTCGGTTCGATGCCAAGCTGGACGAGTCCGTTCTCATTGCGACAAACGCTGTCTTCCGTTGTCGAGCGCAGGTTGTCGCGCGAGAACGGTTTACCCGGTACGTATTCGAGGATGTTCGCCTGCAATTTCGACAGCGTGCTTCCGAGCGGAATAATGACGCGTCGGGTGTCGGTTATCTCCGCGACGTATTCGACGATTTCGGCGAGTGATTTTTCCTCCGGTCCGCCGATATCGTAACGCGCTCCGAAGCTCGCGCGATCGGTCAGGCTACGGACGAATGCATCGGCAACGTTGCCGACGTAGACCGGCTGAAACCGTGCGCTGGCGCAGGCGAGAGGGAACACGAGCGGCGACATTTTCAGCAGCATGGCAAAGCGATTGAAGAAATCGTCGTGCAGGCCAAAAATGACGGAGGGACGAAAAACGGTTGTCGGCAGGCCCTCGTCATGCGCTGCCATGGCCGCATTTTCAGCCTCGCCTTTCGTTCTGAGGAAATAGCTCGGCCCGAATGGATCGGCGTTCAGTGCACTCATGTGAAGGTAGCGCTTTACCCCGACGTCGTTGCAGGCCTTGATTACCGATCGGGTCAGTTCCGTGTGGACGCGCCGAAAGCCGTTACCGCTATCACCTTTCTCATTCAGAATGCCGACGAGATTGATCGCGGCATCGCAACCGGCAAGGTGCTGGGCGATCGCGGCCTCGTCATGAACGTCGAATTCCGTGACCTCGGTATTGGGCAGGGGCCACAGGTGCCGCGCGCGGTCTCGCGAGCGGGTAAATATCCTTAGCCTGAATCCGTTCTCGACGAGTTCGTTGGCAAGGTGGCTGCCGACGAATCCGGTCCCGCCGAATATTCCGATTGTTTCGATATGCATAATTTCAACACTGTTGCGTCATGCCTTTGGCGTTGACGGCGGTTAGTCGGGTCCCGATGCGGTCAATACTTTCCTGCAGGCGCCATTGGTATACCGCGGCATAAAACGATGCGCGCCGCACATAGCGACGCGTCTCGGTGAACGGTATTGTATCGACCCAGATGTCGGCAGGCACGCACCCGGAATCAGGTAGCCAGGAGCGTACCCGGTGAGGGCCCGCGTTATAAGCCGCCGCGGCCATCGAAAAACTCCCGTTGAAGCGTTTCAGCACCTGCTTCAGGTACGCGCTGCCGATCATAACGTTCTTTTTCGGGTCGAGCAGTCCGCGGGCGCTCGGCAGGCTTGTACCAATGCGCCGGGCGGTTTCGCGGCCCGTGGCCGGCATTACCTGCATCAGTCCCAGCGCACCCGCCGGGGAGCGAGCGTCGTCCATGAATGCGCTCTCGGTCCGGATGATGCTGTAGAGAACCGCCGGAGCGAGATCCCGTTTTTCGGCATAATCGCGAATCAGTTGTTCGTGACGCAGCGGAAAGCGTACTTCGAGATCGTCGTACGATTTCGCCTTACCAAGCGCGAGGATGGCGCGATCGTACCAGCCCCATCCGTTTACCACGTGTGCTGCGACTTCCAGCTCCCGGGTGCTCATTTCTCCGACTTCGTGCCCCCATTCGCGCCGCGCCTTGAATGGCATGTCGATCAGGAATAATTCGCGGGCACGTATGATCCCTGGCCGGCCGATGATAGCGGCTGTTTCAATTTCAGTCGGGGCGATCGGATGAAAATTCATCTCGTATTCGAGATCGAGCTGATCAGCACTTAGAAATCCGTAGTAGTCGCGTTGTTTCGCGAGTTCCTTAAAGATCACTTCTGCCTCTGTCGTGCGCCCGGTTTGCTGCAACGAACGTCCACGCCAGTAGCTCCAGCGCAGCTCGTTCGTGCTGCCCACAGGATCGAACTCGGTCCAGCTCGCGAGTTGTTCCCAGGCGCGCAGTTTTATCCCTTCGCGGATGCGGTACTTTTCGACCGTGTCGTCGACCGCGGTTCGCGGCACCGCGTCGAGCAGCGAGATCCGGCCGGGATGATTGTTGCGGGCGGCGGCAATCGCGATGATCTGTTTTACCCGTCCCTGTTCCGCCTCGGTAAACGCATAGCGTTGCCGTACCCGTTCCCATGTACCGATCGCTCGATCGACTTTCGAGCGCGCCTGCCGCGCGATGGCGTGAATGACGATTTCGCGGGTGAGAGGGGAATCTTCCGCGAAGAACGGATCCTTGAGGGCGCTGGTCGGGTTTGCGTGCACCGCCAGCCAGTGTTTCGCGGCATTCGCGAGCTCGCTACTGCCAAGCTTGCGCGAAAGATAACGGGCCAGGCCCGGTTTATTATTCGCGATGGCGAGTCGGATCCGCGCCCACCGCATCGTGTCATCGAGTGTGCCGCTTTCCGTGAGGTACTCGAACGCGGGGTTGCATTCATCGGGCTGCGATTTACCCACGAGCCACAATTCGCGAGCGTCCGCAGTGATGCCCTCGAAAGCGCCGATCCGGATTCTTGCCGTCACCGCCAGACACTTCAGTTTGGTGTTCGATTGCGGGCGGTAATCGTCGATGAAATCCTGCCATCGCCGCGCCTTGCCAAGGTGAGTGAGCCAGTCACGGCGGAGTCGCGTAGCCAGCAGGGAACCGTCATAGGCGGTAAGAAAATCCCGCACGTCTTCGCGCGGGGCGCGATACAAAAGGCGCCGTAGTTCGTAATGCCGATAGTAGATGTATAACGGATATTGCTCGAGACCGGCGACCAGCTCGGCCGCTTTCGTTCGTTGTCCTCCGGTCAGGGCCGCGTACGCTTTGACGAACTGCCGACGCTCGGCCGTAAATTCTTCCCCGGCGCTGGCAAGGCACGGCAACAGCAGGTAAATGCAGAGTATGCGCGCGAAATTCATGAAGGTTCCGTTACTTGAGCGCGCATTCTGTCTGGCACACTCGTCCGTGGCAACCCGATTGGCGGATACCGCTATAATTGAGGCAGATTGATAGCGATCCTCGCCTCAAGGTGCTTGACCGGTCAAACAGCTCGGAGTTCGACGGCGCGGTTGAACGGGTCATTGATTCAACAGAGAAGACCCGGCCGCGATGGGTCTTGTGTCGCGCATGCGGATCGCGGGTTACCTCGGCGGATTCAATGGCCGAATTGGGCGGACGGCACATTCACCGGCGCACCAATCCCGCTCGAATCGAGTATGAATTTGCCTTGTTCACGTCCGCGCCGGGTTGTACCGCCCGCGGTGAGGCACAATTATCCGATACCTGGTTCGCCGGGTACGGGTGGCAGATTGCGTTATGCGGGCGCTGCTTCGGACACCTTGGCTGGCGGTTTTCGACGACGGGGGCCGAGTTGTTCGGACTGATAGTGACAGAGATTCGGGAAGAGTAATCGATGAACGAACCTGAAAAGCATGTTGTCGAGGGCATCGGCCGGGTGTTGCGCGAACGGCGGACGGTGCACGACTTTACGGCCGAAATACCGCCCGAGGAATTGTTGCGCCGGGCCGTCGATCTTGGCCGATGGGCGCCGAATCATCTGCGCACGGAGCCGTGGCATTTTTACCTGCTTGATCAGACCATCGGACACCGTATCGCGGATCTGAATGCCGGGTTGGTCCGCGCCACAAAAGGCGACAAGGTTGCCGGGGTCAAACAACGCCGCTGGGCTGAAATGCCCGGCTGGATGGTCGTTACTTCACCGCTTAGTGACGATAAGTTACGCGAGCGTGAGGATTATGCAGCTTGCTGTTGCGCCGTGCACAACGTATCCCTGTACCTTTGGGAACACGGGGTCGGGATGAAATGGACGACGGGCGCCGTGACCCGTGACCCGCGTTTCTTCGATATCGTCGGTATCGATTGCTCGAAAGTGACGGTTGTGGGCCTGTTCTGGTACGGCTACCCGGTGACCGTGCCGGTGCAACACCGCAAGGCCGTCGACGAGGTCCTGACCCGCGTCGTTGCGGACGCCTAGTTCATGGTAGAGCAGCAGCTCGTCGAGGTCGCTACGAGCGGGCGGGGAACCTATGAAGTGACTGCGGAAATCCGCCGGTGCGTTGACACAGCCACCGTCACCATGGGTCTCTGTCACGTGTTCATTCAGCACACGAGTGCGTCGCTGTTGTTATGCGAAAACGCGGATCCGGCCGTCCGCCGCGATCTTGAAACGTTCTTCTCCGACCTCGTTGTGGATGGTGATCCGCGATTCACGCACACCGCCGAGGGTGCGGATGACATGCCGGCGCATATTCGTTCCGTGCTGACCGAAAACGCACTGACTATCCCGATCAGCGACGGCCGCCTCGCGCTCGGGACCTGGCAGGGAATTTATGTGTGGGAACACCGCACCTCGGCACACCAGCGGCGACTCGTGGTGACACTCTCCGGGGTGGGGTGAACTCAGGTTTGCTCCGCGGCCTGCATCGCCCCGGCGCGCGATGCAGCTGCAAGGCGTTTTTCCTCGTCGCCGGTTGCTTCCCAACCGTCGAGATTTCGCCGGATCAGCCGGACGAGCGCATCGATATGGCGCGGACGATCGTTTAACGCCGGAATATAACGCAGGCTGTCGCCGCCGGCTTTGCGAAAGACCTCCGCGTACTGGAGGGCGATTTCTTCGAGCGTCTCGAGGCAGTCCGCAGCGAATCCCGGGCAGATGACATCGACCCGTTTCACCCCGTTTGCGGCGAGTTGCTTCAGTGTCGTCTCCGTGTAGGGCTGTAACCATTCTGCGCGTCCGAAACGTGACTGGAAGCTGACGCTGAACCCGGCGCTCGCGAGCCCGAGACGTTCGCCCAGCAGCCGCGCCGTTGCCTGACATTGGCAGTGATAGGGATCGCCCGCGAGCAGCGAACGTTTCGGCGTGCCATGGAACGACATCACGAGATGATCGCCGCGCTCTCGCTCGGACCAGAACGCTTCTACTGATTCACCGAGGGCGTCGATATAGGCGGGGTCCTGATGGTATTCGTCGATAAAGCGAATCCCCGGGACCCACCGCCAGCGGCGTAATTCATTGGTCACCGCATCCATTACCGAGGCCGTCGTGGCGGCTGCGTACTGCGGATACAGCGGCACGACGAGAAGCTTGCGAATATTCGCGGCGCGTAATTCCGCGAGCCCGGCGGCGACCGACGGGTTGCCATAACGCATCGCGACGGCAACGGCGACCCGACCCGGCAGTTCGTGTTCCAGCTGCCCGGCGATCGCGGCGCCCTGCTGTCGGGTAATGGCGAGTAGCGGTGATCCGTCATCACGCCACACTTTTGCGTACGCTTGTGCTGACCGTTTGGGTCGGGTCCGGAGGATGATGCCGTGAAGTATCGGTTTCCAGACCAGGCGAGGGATTTCGACCACGCGCGGGTCGGACAGAAACTCCGCGAGGTAACGTCTGACGGCTCCCGGCGTTGGCGCATCGGGGGTGCCGAGATTGCACAGCAGCACCCCGATTTTCGTCGGCTTGCCGTGTTCAAATCCTGATGTGCCGGCGAATCGTGACATTGGCCTATTATAATCGCAACGCGATGGCGTCGATGGCATGACGTGCTGCCGTCGGGTCCGGCGCATGCGCCCGTTGCGTGCGAATCCAATCCGAGGAACTTAAAACCCGTGATCGTAAAGAAGGAATCTGCCTGCGAACAGTTTATCGCGAACGACGGTTGCCGGATCCGGGAACTGTTGCATCCGAAAAATGACCCGATCGGGACAGGCTTTTCTCTGGCCATCGCCGAGGTCGCGGTCGGCGGCCGCACGGTTCGTCATCGACTGCACCAGGACGAAGCGTATTTCATTGTTGCCGGGACCGGGATAGCCCACGTGAACGGCGAACGGCACCCGGTCGGGAGTGGTGATGCGGTTTTCATTCCGGGTGGTGACGAGCAGTGGATCGAGAATTCGGGCGAGACGATGCTGAAATTTGCCGCTATTGTCGCGCCGCCATGGCGCGCCGAGGACGACGAACGCCTCGACTAACCGGGGTCTCTCAGGTTCCGTAACGCAACACGACGGCGGCCGGCCGTTTCAATGCGTTCATCACGGCGACGGAGCCCACGAGCCCGACGCTGAGGACCCCCGCGATCACACCGATCACGATCACCGTCGGATCGGGGGTGTAGGCGAGAGCGAGCACGCGCGTTGCCACGAGCCATGAGGCGAACAGCGCGACTGCGCCCGCCACCGCACCCGAGATGATCCCGACGGTGAGAAACTCTGCGCCCATGATGCGCAGGGTCGAGGCGCGACTCGCGCCGAGTGTTTTCAGCATGGCGCTTTCGAACACGCGCTGGTCCTGGGTCGCCTGTACGGCCGCGATCAAGACGAGAATACCGGCGAGCAGCGTGAAGGCAAAAACAAATTCGATCGTTGCGGCCGAGCGGTCCATGATTGCACGCACGTGGCGCACGAGCGCCGCGACATCGATAACAGTGACACTCGGATAAGCTTTCACGAGATCTTTCATCAGCGGGTAGTTGTGCTCGTCGAGGCGAAAACTCGTGATGAATGTGACGGGATAATCCCGTAGCAGTGCCGGCGGCGCTTCGACGAAGAAATTCACCTGCATGGAATCCCACTGCACAGCGCGCAGGTTCGTGACCGTGCCGGTGACCGAGCGATCGGCAACCTGGTAGGTCAGCTCGTCGCCAAGCGAGATGCCGAGCGTTGTCGCAATGTCCCGTTCGACGGAAAACTCGGCCGCGCCATCGCCGGGGTTCCACCAGCGACCGGCGACGAGTTGGTTGTAGGGCTTCAGGGTTTCGGCCCACGACAAATTGAACTCCCGCTCCGCCAGGCGTCGCGCACGCGGATCAATGTAATCATCCGGCCCGAGCGGGGTTCTGTTAAGTCCGCTGAGCCGCCCACGAATCATCGGGAAGAATGCCGGCGCCGGCAGACCGCGCCCGCTAAAAAATGCGCTGAGGCCGTCGACGTCCGCCGGTTGAATATTGATCAGGAACTGATTCGGGGCATCGGGGGGCAGACTCGCCACCCAGCTGTCCAGCAGATCGTTGCGGATGATGCCCAGCACCAGCAATGCGACCAGGCTGAGCCCGAGCGCGGCGATCTGGACCACCGTCAACATCCCGCGGCGTGCGACGTTCGCAATGCCAAAACGCCACACGAGACCGCTGCGGGTGCGCAACAAGGGGATCACCTTCAGCAGACCGAATGCGGTGGCGACGAGGGCCGCGAATCCCGCGGCCATGCCAACGAGCGACCAGCCGGTCACTGCCCAGTCACCCGCGCCCCAGGGCGCGACGAACATGCCGGCGGCCGTCGCGTAACAGACCACGGTCAACGGTTTCAGGGCTTTCGCGTCCGCGTCGCTGCGCAGCACCCTCAGCGGTGGCACGTCGCGCAAGTTCAGTAACGGTGGCAACGCGAAGCCGCTCAACGCGACGAGCGCGATCGCGGCGGCGCGAAATGCACTGCCGATCGGCGCGGCGGGTAATTCGCCCTGGACCCAGCCGGCCATTGATTGAGCGATAAACTCCTGTGCGACGCCGCCCAGCAGCGCGCCCACCGAAGCCGTAAGCATGCCGAGGAGCATGACTTCGAACGTGAAGTAACCCAGCACATAACGACGCGTCGCCCCGAGCGTACGCAGCAACGCGACGGTGTCTTTATGTTGCTCGGCGAAACTACGCGCCGCCAGGGCGATGGCGACGCCCGCGAGCAGCAGCGTCGTCAGGGCGGCGAGGCTTAAATATTGCTCGGCGCGTGTGAGCGCTGACCGAATCTCCGGGCGCGCCGTTTTTGGTGACAGTAGTCGCTCGCCGGGTTGCAGTTCCAGTGAACGATGAAACCGCTCGACCGACGGTTCATCGCCCGCCACCAGTAGCCCGTAGCGGACGCGGCTGCCGGGTGCGATCAGTCCGGTCGCATCGACGTCGGCGATATTCATCAGCACCCGCGGCGCAATGTTGAACAGGTCGCCGCCCCGGTCGGGTTCGAGCACGAGAATTCCGGCGATCGTGAACGCTCGCGCCCCGATCGTGAGTTCGTCACCAACCGACACGTTAACCATCGATAACAGCCGGTTTTCGACCCACACCGTAGTGGGTTCGGGGATTGCGGTGCTGAGGTGAGGTTCTGCAAACGCCTCCTCGGCGATCAGTACGTCGCCGCGCAGCGGATAGGAATCGCTCACGGCTTTCAATTCGACGAGCTGTAGCGAGTCGCCTGCCATGACGACGCTGCGCATCGACACGGTCGAGGTGATGGCAAGGCCCGACCCGATGGCGGAGTCGAGGTACGCAGATGGTGTCGGATCGTTGGTAACGATAGCGAGATCCGCGGCGAGCAACGCGCTCGATTGTCGCGCGAGCGCGCTGCGTACCCGGTCGGTAAACATGTCAACGGCGGTAACGCTGGCCACTGCAATGACAACGGCGATGCCGATCACGATGAAATGCCGATCCGACAGGTCTCGCCGAAACGCGCGGAACGCGGTTGCGAAGAACAGGCGCAATGTGAGCACGGTGCCGATTCCGGTCATCGATTAATCGGAACTGATCCGCCCGTCGGTGAGTCGAATACGCCGACCGCAGCGTGACGCGAGTGTCTCGTCGTGGGTCACGAGCACCAGCGTCGTCGCGAAACGTTCGTTTAATGCGAACAACAAATCAACCACCCGCGTGGCCGTTTTGCCATCGAGGTTCCCGGTCGGCTCGTCAGCGAAGAGTATGCGCGGTCGGGCGCAATAAGCGCGCGCCAGCGCAACGCGTTGCTGTTCACCGCCGGACAATTGGCGCGGGTAGTGTTGCAGACGGCTGACAAGTCCTACTTCGTCGAGGGCAGTACGCGCATGTTCGGTGGCGTCGGCGTCCGCGCGTAATTCGAGTGGTAATGCGACATTTTCCAGCGCCGTGAGGTTCGGCAACAAGTGGAACTGCTGAAAAACGAATCCGATATAGCGATTGCGCAATCGGGCGCGCTCGTCTTCACTGGCACGAAACAGGTCCTCGCCGTAAATTGTTACCGAGCCATCGGTCGGCAGATCCAGACCCGCGAGCAGGGCGAGGAGCGTCGATTTTCCCGAACCCGATACGCCAACGATTGCGATCGATTCGGATTGCGTAGCGCTAAAATTGATATTATCGAGGACCTTCAGTGGTCCATCCGGCGTTGGATAGGTTTTTGTGATGTTTTCAACAACGATAGAAGCACTGCGCGGTTCGATATCCATCGGCCTATTATGTCTTATTGTATTCACCGCCTCTCCATCGGTTGCCGACGAAGAAATCATCCTCATCGTTGGTGATAGTCTTAGCGCCGGGTACGGCATCGACATCAGACAGTCGTGGCCCGCATTGTTGCAAATACGACTGCGCGAAGCCGGGTACCCCTATCGGGTACTCAACGCGAGTATCAGCGGCGAGACGACGCACGGTGGCAGGAGCCGGTTGGCGGCGTTGCTGGACCGCCATTCCCCGTCACTCGTGGTCATTGAACTCGGCGCCAATGACGGATTGCGCGGGATCGCTGTTAGCGAAGCGGAGCGGAACCTGCGTCGCATGATCGATCTCACTGCGACCGGGGACATTGCTACGTTGTTGTTAGAAATGCGTATTCCGCCAAACTACGGCCCGGCTTACGCGACCCGGTTTGAAGATATGTACGTGCGTCTGGGCGATTTGGATCGTGTTCGCCTCGTGCCGTTTTTCCTCGATGGAGTCGTATTGAACCGGTCGCTGATGCAGAATGACGGGCTCCATCCGAACGCTGCGGCGCAACCGGTGATTCTGAACAACGTGTGGGACTATATCGAAGATGAACTCTCAATGTGACCGACGCCACGGTGCTTCGGCGTGAATTTCTGTAGCCATTGCGGTTCGGACCAGCTCGAGTGGATCATTCCGGCGGGCGACAACCGTCCGCGTCACGTATGTCCGAAATGCGACTCGATTTTCTATCAGAATCCGAAGATCGTTGCCGGTTGTATTCCGCAATGGGAAGACAAGGTATTGCTGTGCCGGCGCGCTATCGAGCCGCGTCACGGATACTGGACGCTCCCGGCCGGTTTTATGGAGAACGCGGAGACGACGCTCGAAGCCGCGATGCGGGAGACACTAGAAGAAGCAAACGCCCGCGTCGACATTCACGACCTGTATACGGTTTTCAACATCCCGCACACCGACCAGGTGTACATGATGTTTCGCGGGCAATTACTCGATCTCGATTTTTCCCCTGGCGAGGAAAGTCTCGAATGCGCGTTATATGCGGAGCACGAGATCCCCTGGGACGAACTCGCATTCCCGACGATCGTCCATACGCTGAAGTTCTTTTTTGAAGACCGCAAACATGGCGACTTCACGCTGCGATCGGGCGATATCGTGCGCGATCGTAATCGCGCGGTTTTTGCGCTCAGAAGGAAGTAGGGACGCGCCGGATCCTGAACGAATCGTCGGCGTCCCGCCCGGACTAGCGTTTCATCGAGTCGAAAAATTCTGCGTTGTTCTTCGTCGCCTTGAGACGTTCCAGCAGAAATTCCATTGCCGCAATTTCATCCATCGGATGCAGCAGCTTCCGCAAAATCCAGATTTTCTGCAGCTCATCCGGCTTCGTGAGGCGTTCTTCACGACGTGTGCCGGAACGATTGATGTTGACGGCAGGAAAGATTCGTTTTTCGGCAATCTTGCGGTCAAGATGGATTTCCATGTTGCCCGTGCCTTTGAACTCTTCGTAGATCACGTCATCCATGCGTGAGCCCGTATCGACGAGTGCGGTCGCGATAATGGTGAGGCTGCCGCCTTCTTCGACATTACGTGCGGCGCCGAAAAATCGTTTCGGTCGCTGTAACGCATTTGCGTCCACGCCGCCGGTAAGGACTTTGCCCGATGACGGCACGACCGTGTTGTAGGCGCGCGCCAGCCGGGTGATCGAATCGAGCAGGATCACGACGTCCCGTTTGTGTTCGACCAGGCGTTTCGCCTTTTCGATCACCATTTCGGCGACCTGCACGTGGCGGCTGGCCGGTTCGTCGAATGTACTGCTGATCACTTCGCCCTTGACCGCACGTTGCATTTCCGTGACTTCTTCCGGACGCTCATCGATCAACAGAACGATGAAGTAACAGTCGGGATTATTCGCTTCCATCGAATGCGCGATGCTCTCCAGCATCATCGTCTTGCCGGCTTTCGGGGGTGAGATGACCAGGCCGCGCTGTCCCTTGCCGATCGGCGCCGCGAGATCGATCACCCGTGGCGTCAGATCCTCGGTACTACCGTTGCCGAGTTCGAGTGTGAGGCGTTCTTCTGCAAACAGCGGGGTCAGGTTTTCGAACAGAACCTTGTTTTTCGCATTCTCCGGCGGTTCGAAATTGATTTCGCCGACTTTAAGTAATGCGAAATAACGCTCGCCGTCTTTCGGCGGCCGGATTTTTCCGGAAATCGTATCGCCCGTCCGAAGATTGAATCGCCGGATCTGACTCGGAGATACATAGATATCATCCGGGCCGGCGAGATAGGAACAGTCCGCAGAGCGCAGAAATCCGAAGCCGTCCTGCAGTATTTCGAGTACCCCGTCGCCGTAGATGTCTTCGCCTTTCTTGGCGTGGGCTTTGAGGATGCCGAAAATTACATCCTGCTTACGTGAGCGGCCGACGCCATCGAGGCCCATTTCGTCCGCGATTTCCACAAGTTCGGAAGCCGGTTTTTGCTTGAGATCGGTTAGGTTCATCGTTCGGTGTTTAATGCTGATCGCGCGCGCAGGCACGCGAAGTTGACAGAAGTGAGTTGTTTTAGAGAGCGGGATTCGCGCCTGGAAAAGATTATTATGCAGCGCTAGTTAAGAAACATAGCACGCAACATCTGCGCCGTCCAGCTATTATCCGGTGCGGATATAGTGGCGGCGCAGCCCGCGGGATGTAATGTTTGTGTCGGTCAGATATTGCCGTCGATGAACGCGGTTAACTGCGATTTCGACAACGCGCCGACGTGGGTCGCAACAACGTTACCGTCTTTGAACAACATCAGGGTGGGGACGCCGCGGATTCCGTACTTCTGTGACGTTCCCTGGTTCGAATCGACATCCAATTTCGCAATCGTCAGTTTTGCGTCGTAGTCGCCGGATACTTCTTCCAGTATTGGTGCAATCATCTTGCACGGTCCGCACCACTCGGCCCAGTAATCAACGAGAACGGGTTTGGTAGCCTGCAGGACGTCGGAATCGAATGAATCATCGGTGACCGAAACTATGTTGTCGCTCATGGAATGTTGATGCTCCTTGTAGTGGATAACGGCTGCATTTTGGGCCGATCCAATTGGGGAATGCAACCTGCCGCGAGGCCGCCAGGGCTGAAAGGTGAGGCGAACCGCCGCGATTGGTCCGATCGCGCCGCGCCCATCCGGTGGCAACGCCGGGTATGGCTGACGGGTATCGCTCAGACGGCGGGCAGGCGAGCCTGCAACCAGCGGGAGATATCGGCGATTTCTTCGGCGCACACGGCATGCTGCATCGGGTAGGTCTGATACTCGACCGGGTACCCCGCGCCCCGCAGCGTTTCTGCCGCGCTGCTGCCATACGCTTCCGGTACCATCGGATCGAAACTTCCGTGTCCGATCCATACGGGCACGTCATTCTGGTTGTCGGCGGCCTCCTCAGGGAGGCTGTCCGCCAACGGCAAATACGTCGACAGGGCCAGAATTCCGGCGAGTCGGCTCGGGTAACGCAACCCGAGATGCAGCGCAATTGCACCGCCTTGGGAAAATCCCGCCAGAACGATCCGGGCGCTTTCAATCCCTGACGCGATTTCCTCGTCGAGCAATTGCTGCACAGCAGCTGCCGAAGCCCGGATCCCCGTTTCGTCAACCCGGCGTTCCAGCCCCTGTTCGCCAATGTCGTACCACGCGCGCATTTCCATACCGGCATTAATCGATACCGGTCTGATCGGAGCGTGCGGAAAAAGGAATCGGATCCCGTGGTCGGGAGGTAATCGCAACTCGGGGACAACGGGTTCGAAGTCGTGGCCGTCTGCGCCGAGACCGTGCAGCCAGATGACCGACGCATCCGCCGCGCGTCCCGGTTCGAGCCTGACAACCTGTAATGGCGCTTCCATGATGACTCCGATTAGTGCAGTTCGATAGGAATAGGGCTAATTAGGTCGTATTATAAGCGGCACGCGAAACGCTGACATCGCGCCTGGTAATTCGCGAGCGCGTCCGTACGGGCCGGGTGCCGGCCAGTTCGCGCAAGACAACGACATCACCTTATACACAGCTGAGAAAGTTTCGAGCCAGACCCATGCGTAGCGTAATTATCTGTTTGCTTGCCGCGGCAATGTTGATCATTGTCGGGTGCGGGCAGAAAGGCGATCTGTATCTGCCGGATAAATCGGCGCTGCATTCGCATAATTCCTCGTTATAGCCGCCATGTTGCGCTATGAAGGCGAACAACTGTTCGTCGAAGACGTGGCGCTCTCGGCAATCGCCGAGACTCACGGAACCCCCACCTTTATCTACTCGCGCCGGTCGATCGAGACGAATTACCGCGCCTACGAGGCGGGCTTCGGCGACCGCGATCACGAGATCTGCTACGCCGTAAAAGCTAACGGTAATCTTGCGGTGCTCGACGTGCTGGCACGGCTGGGTTGTGCGTTCGATATCGTTTCCGGCGGAGAACTCGAGCGCGTCCGCGCCGCCGGGGGCGAGTTGTCCTCGGTCACGTTTGCCGGGGTCGGTAAAACGCGCGAGGAACTCGAGCTCGCACTCGCTGCCGGTATCGGTTGCTTTAACGTCGAATCAAATCACGAGCTCGATTTGCTCGCCGCTGTTGCGCGCGACAGCGGATCCGAGGCTTCCGTTGCAATGCGCGTCAACCCGGACGTCGATGCAAAAACGCATCCCTACATTTCGACCGGGATGAGCGAGAACAAGTTTGGAATTCCAATGGCTGCTGCATTGGAAACCTATCGGCGCGCCGCTGCGATACCGGGGATCAGAGTCGCCGGCGTCGCGTGTCACATCGGCTCACAACTGACGAGTCTCGCGCCGATCGTCGATGCCGCCACCCGGGTCATGGTACTCGTGGGCGAACTCGAAGCTGCCGGAATCACAGTGGAGCACATCGATATGGGCGGCGGCCTTGGTATCGCCTATGGCACGGAGTCTCCGCCGTCGATAGAAAGTTACGCGCAGGCGCTTTGCGCCGCGATCCCGCCGCGTTACCGCATCGTGACCGAGCCCGGTCGCTCCATCGTCGGCGACGCCGGGGCGCTTGTGACCCGGGTCCAGCAGGTCAAGGTAACGCCGGCAAAGGAATTCGCTATCTGCGATGCCGCAATGACGGAGCTGATCCGGCCCGCGCTTTACCAGGCTCATCACCCCATGTTCGAAGTCAGACGCCGACCCGGTGCCCGCCAGGTTGATGTCGTCGGCCCGGTCTGCGAGACGGCGGATTTTCTCGGCCGCGAGCGTGAATTGGCTATCGGCGCCGGCGATCTTCTCGCGGTGGCTGACTGCGGCGCATACGGCGCGGTGATGGCGTCCAATTACAATGCGAGACCTCGACCGGCGGAGGTTCTTGTCGACGGCGATGTCGTACACCTCGTGCGTCCGCGTGAGACCGTGCCCGAATTGTACGCGGCGGAACGACGCCTGCCTTTCGACGAGCCGCACTAAGACGGTGCGTCGGTGTGAGCCGCGCACCGAATTAATGCACGCGCCCTCGTCGACCCACTGTTAACGCGCCGAAATCGCGTATAGTTAGCCGCTTGGGATTGTGGAACGAAAATTGCTCTGCAGTTATGCAAAGGCGGGTGTCATCAGGACATCCGTGACAATGCGACGACCGAAGTGTTTGGAGGAACAACAACAATGTCCGTTGAAAATGTGCTTAAGACGATCAAAGACGAAGACATAAAATTCGTCGATTTACGCTTTACCGACACGAAGGGCAAGGAGCAGCACGTCACGATCCCGGCACACCAGTGCGATGACGAGATGCTCGAGGATGGCAAGATGTTCGACGGCTCTTCCATCGCCGGCTGGAAAGGCATTAACGAATCCGACATGATTCTCATGCCCGATCCCGCGACCGCCGTCCTCGATCCGTTTTTCGAAGAACGCACACTGAACCTGCGCTGCGACGTTGTTGAACCATCGACCGGCCAGGGTTACGAACGTTGCCCGCGGTCGCTCGCGAAGCGCGCGGAGGCCTATCTCAATTCAAGCGGCATTGGCGACACTGCTTATTTCGGCCCCGAGCCCGAATTTTTCGTCTTTGACGATGTCCGCTGGAACGTCGAGATGCGTGGTTCGTTTTTCGAAGTGGACTCGGATGAGAGTTCGTGGAACTCGGAAAAAATATTCGAAGACGGCAACATCGGCCACCGCCCGGGCGTCAAAGGCGGATACTTCCCGGTTCCGCCGGTAGATTCGTTGCAGGATTTGCGTTCCGCGATGTGCCTGGTCATGGAGCAGATGGGCCTGCCGACGGAAGTCCACCATCACGAAGTTGCCACGGCAGGGCAGTGCGAAATCGGCACGCGCTTCGATACGCTCGTCACCCGCGCCGACACGCTGCAGATTCTGAAATACTGCGTCCACAACGTCGCGCACTCGTTCGGAAAAACCGCGACATTCATGCCGAAGCCACTGGTCGGAGACAACGGTAACGGGATGCATGTGCACCAGTCGCTGGCCAAGGGCGGCGAGAATATTTTCGCCGGCGACGGGTACGGCGGACTGTCGGAAACGGCACTGCATTATATCGGCGGCATTATCAAGCACGCGCGTGCGTTGAACGCGTTTACGAACGCGTCGACGAACAGCTACAAGCGACTCGTACCCGGGTTCGAAGCGCCAACGTTGCTGGCCTATTCGGCGCGTAACCGCTCGGCCTCGATCCGCATACCATGGGTATCGAGTCCCAAGGCGCGGCGTATCGAAGTCCGCTTTCCGGATTCCACCGGTAATCCGTACTTCGCGTTTACCGCGATGATGATGGCCGGTATTGACGGGATCCTGAACAAAATTGATCCGGGTTCGGCGATGGACAAGGATCTCTACGATCTCAGCCCGGAGGAAGAAAAAGGCATTCCGACCGTGTGCTACTCACTCGACCAGGCGCTCGAAGCGCTGGATGCGGATCGCGACTTCCTGAAAAGCGGCGGGGTATTCTCCGACGACTGCATCGATGCTTACATCGATCTCAAGATGGAAGAAGTGACGATGCTGCGTATGAGTACCCACCCGGTCGAATACGACCTCTACTACAGCGTCTGATTCGCAACGGCTCCGGCGCACGCGTCCGCATTGGGCGGCGTGCGCCGCATTGCCGCGTCTCAGCGCTTGTCGCGGCCCGAGCGGTTGACTATCCTCGCAGGCATGCGCCTGATCCTATCCCTCACGATTATTTGGCTCGTTTACGTACCGGCCGCCTCTGCAGAAATTTACAAGTGGACTGACGACGCCGGGAATGTCGTTTTTTCGGACACGCCGCGTCCCGGTGCGGAAGTCATCGAACTGTCAGAGCCGACCATCCTCCCGGCACAACCAACCGGGCCGGGCAGCCCTTCGAACGCGGTCGCACGTCCCGTTGCCCGGGCCTATGAGACGGTGGAAATTTCGCGCCCCGAAAACGATTCCACCATACGAAATACGGATACCGTCAACGTCGCAATCACTATCCGCCCGCGTTTGCAGGGCGCTTACGGTCACCGGTTGCAATTGCTCCTTGACGGGCAGGCGGTCGCTCCCGCCGGTACCCGGCTGTCATTCACGTTGTCTGATGTCAATCGCGGTGCGCACACGCTCGAGGCGGTCGTGGTGGACGAACAGGGTGAGGCGGTCGAGCGCTCGGCCTCGAGCCAGTTCTTCATCCACCGCGCTTCCGTCGCCCGCAAGCAGCCCCGGTAATTTTTCCTCCCGGGTCCGGGGACCCGCGAATCTGGTCCGGATCTTGCGACGTAATGGTTGCTCAACCATAACGCGGGCGCACCTCCCGGTTAGCGCCGGTAACTCGTTGATTTCTGAACCGGATTAGTTGAAGACAGGCACCGTGGACGACGTAGAAACTAATTTGCACCATAATGGTGCGTAATGGCGATTCGATCTGAATTGATAGGCGACGACTCGGTCAACCTCGTCGAAGCACTCGCGACAGCCATTATTGTTGCCGACGGTGATGGTCGGATCATCAAGGTCAATGCAGCGGCCGAGTCGCTGCTAGCGCTCAGCGCCGCCAAGCTCCTCGGCCGACGGCTCGATGAAGTGCTCGAGGCCGACAGTGAACTCGCGAGGCTGGTCGAACGTGCGCTCGGCGACGCGCGGACGTTCACCGAGCGCGACCTCGAAATCGTACTGCCGAGCCTGCGGCCCCTGATGGTGGATTGTACGGTCTCACCATGGTCGTCGGCAGTCCATGAGGCGAAGCGGGTGGTGATCGAACTAACGAGCGTCGAGCGTCATCAGCGCATTCAGCTCGAAGAAACCATGCTGATTCAAAACCAGGTAACGACCGCTCTGATGCGCGGCCTTGCGCACGAGATTAAAAATCCGCTCGGAGGTATCCGCGGCGCGGCGCAACTGCTCGAACGCGAACTCGAGGATCAGGCGCAGGCTGAGTACACGCAAATCATTATCGGTGAAGCAGACCGCCTTCGGAATCTGGTCGACAACATGCTCGGGCCACCGAAGGTAACGACGAGGGTCCCGGTCAATATCCACGAGGTGCTCGAACACGTCGCCCGGCTCGTTTCAGCGGAACATAACGGGGGAGTGTCAATCGTTCGTGATTACGATCCCAGCCTGCCCGAGTTGGAAGCTGATCGCGACCAGCTGGTGCAGGCATTTCTCAATCTGGTTCGTAATGCCACGCGTGCCATCGCGCCGACCAGCGGCGAGATACGCTTGCGCACGCGCGCACAACGCAAGTTCACGATTGCCGATCAGGTACACCGGCTCGTGTTACGCATCGATGTTATCGATAACGGACCCGGGGTACCGCCCGAACTGGCCGACAGTATTTTTTATCCGATGGTTTCCGGACATGCTGACGGGTCCGGGCTCGGTCTCCCGCTGGCCCAGTCGATGGTCAACCGGCAGGGCGGCCTGATTGGATTTAACAGCGAACCGGGTCACACGGAATTCAATGTGTGGCTCCCGCTGGGAGCAGAACAATGACGACGCATCAACGTGAAGTCTGGATCGTCGACGACGACCATGCGATTCGCTGGGTACTCGAGCGCGCGCTTGCGCAGGCCGAGATTAAAACGCGAAGTTTCGACGAAGCCGACAAGGTTATCGCACGGCTGCGCAGTAGCGAACCCGACGCGATTATTTCGGATATTCGCATGCCTGGCACCGACGGACTCGAGTTACTGAACCACGTTAACGCGACGCACCCGGATCTTCCGGTCATTATCATGACGGCGTATGCGGATCTCGATCGGGCCGTCGCCGCATTCCAGGGTGGTGCATTCGAATACCTGCCGAAACCCTTCGATGTCGACGACGCGGTCGCGATTGTACGCCGAGCTGTCGCTAATGCCCCTCAATTGTCGGGCGAATCGAGCGCGCCGGCGTCGAACGCCGCGGTGTCCGACATCATCGGTTCCGCGCCGGCGATGCAGGAAGTATTCCGTGCTATCGGTCGACTGTCCAAATCGCACATGACGGTCTTGCTGACTGGTGAGTCCGGTACCGGCAAGGAACTCGTCGCCCAGGCCCTGCACCGGCATTCGCCACGCGCTGCGAACCCGTTTATCGCCATCAACACGGCGGCGATCCCGAGCGAGCTGCTCGAATCGGAACTGTTCGGTCACGAAAAAGGTGCTTTTACCGGGGCCACGGCGCAACGCCTTGGCCGCTTCGAGCAGGCGAACGCCGGGACCTTGTTTCTCGACGAAATCGGCGATATGCCGGCGGCGTTACAGACGCGCCTGCTGCGCGTGCTCGCGGACGGTGAATTTTTCCGCGTTGGCGGCCATCACTCGGTGAAGGTTGATGTTCGTGTGGTCGCGGCGACCCACCAGGACCTCGACACGCGAGTCGCCGAAGGGTCGTTTCGCGAGGACCTCTATCACCGGTTAAACGTCATCCGATTGCAGTTACCTGCGTTGCGCGACCGTATCGAGGACGTATCTGAACTCGCCGAACATTTTCTGAATGTGACCGCCGCCGAACTCGACATTGAACCGAAGCGGCTACGGCCCCGCGCACTCGAATGTTTCGCGCGCTACGACTGGCCCGGGAATGTTCGTCAACTTGAAAACGTGTGTCGCCGCGCGACGATCATGGCACCGGCCCAGGAAATCGACATCGAGGATTTGCCCGTCGAGTTGATTACGGGCGACGCGGAGGTGTCAGACGAAGGACGTGACGACTGGGAATCGAGTTTGCATAAATGGGCGGAACGGCACGCGGCGACGGGGACTACCCCGATACTGGACGAAGCCGTACCGCGTTTTGAACGGATCATGATTCGGGTCGCCCTTGCGCAGACCCATGGCCGGCGACAGGACGCCGCCCGCTTACTGGGTTGGGGTCGAAATACCCTGACCCGAAAGATCAAGGAACTTGAAATGGAGGTCTGATCGGCCCGATCAGCGCGCCAATACACGCGCCGCAAACGGTGCGAAGTAGCTTAGTATGCCGTCCGCACCCGCGCGTTTGAATCCGCCCAGCGATTCCATAATCGCGCGTTCCTCTTCCAGGTACCCGGCCGCAATGGCAGCCATCAGCATCGAATATTCACCACTCACCTGGTAGACAAAAGTCGGCATGGCGAACGTTTCTTTCACCCGCCGAATAACGTCGAGGTAAGGCATTCCCGGCTTGACCATGACCATGTCCGCGCCTTCGTCGATATCCATGGCAACTTCACGCAGCGCCTCGTCACTGTTCGCGTAATCCATCTGGTAGGTCTGCTTGCCGCTTTTGCCGAGGTTCGCGCCGGACCCGACGGCGTCGCGAAACGGACCGTAAAACGCTGATGCGTATTTCGCGGAGTACGCGAGGATACGCACGTTCTTATACCCTTCAGATTCGAGTGCGGCACGGATGGCACCAACGCGACCGTCCATCATGTCCGAGGGCGCGACGATGTCGACCCCCGCCGCGGCTTGAGACAGCGCTTGTTTCACGAGAATTTCAACCGACGCGTCGTTATCGACATAGCCCTTGTCGTCGAGCACTCCGTCATGTCCGTGTGATGTAAATGGATCGAGCGCGACATCCGTAATGACACCGAGATCCGGCAGTTCCGACTTGATCGCGGTAATCGCGCGCTGGGCGAGGCCGTTCGGGTTATACCCTTCGCGACCATCGTCCGTTTTCAACTCGCCGGGAGTCACCGGAAATATCGCGATCGCGGGAATGCCGATGGCGTACAATTCACGGGCGTGATCCACGAGTAAATCAACACTCAGGCGCTCGACACCCGGCATGCTGGCGATTGCTTCGCGTTCGTTGACGCCCTCGCGCACGAACAGCGGGCAGATCAAATCATCCGCCGTGAGCGAGGTCTCGCGCATCATGCGCCGGGTAAAGCCGTCGGCGCGCATGCGACGCGGGCGTGCCGCGGGAAAGGTGGGTTGAACAGGGTAGGCCATGCTGGGTACTCGACTATTTGAATTGCGAACGTCTGAACCGCGGGCGCGGGAACGCGTTCTCCCGATCGGTCAGAGGACGGGGAATATAGCGTTATTCGAGTCGAACGGCAGCTGTTCAGCCAGAAATATTACTTGCCGACGGTTGCTGTGCCATCCCGGCGCACTCGTTTTCCACCCATGATTCAGCTTCGGACGTTAAATCGCCCGCCGATCGGTTCTCCGTGTCGAGTGCCGGTCCGATGCGCAGTGTAATCACGCCGCTGAACTTGTGCATCGCATTGCGTGACCAGAATACACCGGCGTTATGTGCCACGGGAACGAGCGGGCAGCTCGCGCGAATCGCAAGAGCAGCGGCGCTCGGGGAATATTCTCGACGTTCGCCCGGCTTTGTCCGTGTTCCCTCCGGAAACAGGAGTATGGACCAGCCGTCGTTAATACGTTCACAGCCCGTGCGCAGGACCTGACGCAACGCTTTTGCGCCGGCACGACGGTCGATCGCTATCGGATTCAGGCTCGCGAGTCCCCAGCCGAAGAATGGCACGTACAGAAGTTCCCGTTTTACGACCTGAACGTGAGGCGGAAAAATGAACTGCAGCGCCATGGTTTCCCACGCCGACTGATGCTTACAAAAAATGACGCACGGTTCGCCCGGGATATTCTCACGCCCTTCTATTCGTGCCGTGAGACCGCAACAGATTCGCAGCCACCACAGCGCGAACCCGGACCAGCGGGTGATGATTGAATACCGGACGCGCCGATCGAGCGGCATTATCAATACGCCGATTAGACTGAATAAAACCGTCATCGGGAACACGCCGAGATAAAAAACAATCGAGCGCAACGTTGCCATTCAATACCCGTTTCGCAAGTGTTCGACCGCTGCGGTGAGATCGTCGCAGACCGTAATGCCATCCGTGTCAGAAAGCTTCGCCAGGGTGTCCTCGCCGTGTCCCGTTCTGACCAGGATCCGTTCCGCACCGACCGCGGCAGCGGCGTCCAGATCGGATTCGCGGTCGCCGACCAGGGTTGCTCTCGCCAGGTCGGCGCCGAGGCGTTGTGCCAGCCCGGTGAGCAGGCCCGGTTTCGGTTTGCGGCAGGCGCAATTGTCTTCCGGACCGTGCGGGCAATAAAAGATTGCGTCGATTCGGCCACCGAAGCGGGCGGTCTGTTGCAGCATTTTCGCGTGAATGCGGTTGAGAATCCCGATGTCGAACAATCCGCGGGCGAGGCCTGACTGATTCGAGATTACAACAACGCGATAACCCTTCTGGTTCGCGCGGGCGATGGCTTCAAGACTTCCGGGGAGTGGCACCCATTCCTCCGGAGATTTGATAAACGCTTCGGAGTCCTGGTTGATCACCCCGTCGCGGTCGAGAATTAGCAGCCGCATGCGCGTCGTATCCGTGCTATTCGTTCAGGCGGGCGATGTCGGCGACACGGGTAAACAGACCGTGAATACGCTGCAGTACGCTGAGCCGATTCGCGCGGAGCCTCTCGTCGTCACACATCACCATGACATCGTCGAAGAACCCGTTGACCGGATCGTGCAGTGCGGCGAGCAGGCGCAAGTATGCTGTGTAGTCGGCCTCCCCGATTAACCGGTTCGCTTCGGCATCGATCGCCTGCAGCCGGTCTACGAGTGTCCGCTCGGCTGCTTCGAGCAGCAGACTCGCTTCGATGTCCGCCCCGGCTGCGGCGTCGCTCTTGCGCAGGATGTTTGCGATCCGCTTGTTTGCGGCCGCCAGCGGTTCCGCCTCCGGCAAGGCCCGGAACGCGACGACGGCGGCGACCCTTCTCGCAATGTCAGCGATGGTATCGGGGCGAACGCCAAGTACGGACTCAACGACGGAAACCGGCGTTTCCCGGTCGGCGAAGTAACCACGCAGCCGGTCGAGCATGAAGTTTCGCACCGCTTCGGCCGTATCATCGGTCGCGATGACGTTCTCGTAGCCCGCGCAGGCCTGCCCGATGGCGTCATCGAACCCGACATCCGCTTCCGACTCGATGGCGATCCGGATACACCCGAGCGCCGCGCGACGTAATGCATAGGGATCCTTGTCGCCGGTCGGGGCCGATCCAATGGCGAAGATACCGACGAGCGTGTCGAGCTTGTCCGCGAATGCGACGCATCGTGCGGTGGGAGAGGAGCCAATCGTGTCGCCAGCGTAGCGCGGAAAATAAAACTCGCGCAGAGCCCCGACAACAGCATCATCTTCGCCGTCATGGCTCGCATAATAGCTGCCCATCAGGCCCTGCAACTCGGGGAACTCTCCCACCATGTCCGTGACCAGGTCGCAGCGCGACAGTCGTGCGGCGCGCGCGCACACCGAGGCCGTTGCTCCGAACCGCGGCGCGAGCGAGTTTGCCAGCTTTTCCACCCGCTCGCTTTTGTCGCGAAGGCTGCCGAGTCGCTTCTCGAACACGATCCCGTCGAGGCGTTCGAGACGATCATCGAGACGGGATTTGCGATCCGTGTTCCAGAAAAACGCGGCGTCGCTGAGGCGCGGCCGGATCACGCGTTCGTTTCCCTGGCGCACTGCCGCGGGTTCGCGGCTTTCAATGTTGCTGATCGTAATAAAATGATTCATCAATTTACCGTCGTGAGATTCGACGGGAAAATATTTCTGGTGATCCTGCATGCTCGCGATGAGTACTTCGCGGGGTAGTTCGAGAAAATGCGGGTCGAACGATCCGGTCACGGCAACCGGCCATTCAACGAGTGCCGTCACCTCATCGAGCAGGGCATCGTCAATGATTGCCACCGCCCCGTGAGTTTCAGCCGCCGCTTTCGCGAGTTCAAGAACGCGGGTACGGCGTTCATCGAAATCGGTGATGACGTAACCTTTATCACCCAATGCGTTCGGGTAATCGTCGGCGCTCGATAAGGCAATTTCGGTATCGGCATGGAAGCGGTGCCCGCGGGTTTTTGTCCCGCTGGCAATGCCGAGAATCTCGCACTCGATCGGGTCCCGGCCCAACAGCATCACGACCCAATGGACCGGGCGCACGAACTCGACTGCGCTGTTGCCCCAACGCATGGGTTTCGGAATCGGTAGCGCCTTCAGCGCGCGGGTCACGATCTCCGGTAGCAGCGCGCGGGCGTCCTGTCCCGCAATTTCAGCGTTGAAGCTAAGCCATTCACCTTTGTCCGTGACCAGCCGGCCGAGGGCTTCCACCTTCGTGCCACACGAGGCGGCGAAACCGATTGCGGCCTTCGTCGGGTTACCGTTTGCGTCGAACGCGGCCTTGACCGCGGGTCCGCGCTTTTCGACGCTCTGGTCATCCTGTCGCACGCTGAGATCGTCGACCCTGACGGCAAGTCGGCGCGGCGTGGCGTAAGCACTCGCGGGGCCGTGCGTGAGATTGGCGGCATCAATGCCTTTTTCGATTTCCCGGCAAAACACCCGCGAAAGCATTAACAACGCCTTCGGAGGTAATTCTTCCGTACCGACTTCAACGAGGAAGGTCTGTGTATCGGTCACGATGCAGCCTCGAGCGTGGCCGGGGTCTCTGCCAGCGGGAACCCAAGCGCTTCACGCGCGTCGTAGTAAGCCTCCGCGATGGCTCGCGCAAGCGTTCGCACGCGCAGGATGTAGCGCTGCCTTTCAGTGACTGAAATCGCATGTCGCGCGTCGAGCAGATTGAACGTGTGTGACGCCTGCACCATCATTTCATAGGCCGGCAACGGCAACCCGAGCTCAATTAACCGCTGCGCTTCGGATTCGCAATCGTTGAAACCCCGAAACAGTATGTCCGTGTCGGCGTGCTCGAAATTGAATGCCGACATTTCAACTTCGTTTTGCAAATAGATATCGCCATATGTCACCGGGCCGTCGCCATTCTTAGACCACACGAGGTCATAGACGGAATCGACTCCCTGCAGGTACATCGCAATGCGTTCGAGACCGTAAGTAATCTCGCCCGAAACCGGACGGCAGTCGAGTCCGCCGACCTGCTGGAAATAAGTGAACTGGGTAATCTCCATTCCATTCAGCCACACCTCCCACCCGATACCCCAGGCGCCGAGCGTGGGGGACTCCCAGTTGTCTTCGACGAAGCGGACGTCGTGTACCAGCGTGTCGATGCCGAGGACATTGAGCGACTCCAGGTAGAGCTGCTGCAAATCGGGCGGTGACGGTTTGAGCAGCACCTGGAACTGGAAGTAGTGCTGCAACCGGTTCGGATTTTCACCGTACCGGCCATCGGTTGGCCGGCGGGACGGCTGCACATAAGCCGCTCGCCAGGGTTCCGGGCCGATCGCCCGCAGGAACGTCGCCGGGTGGAATGTGCCCGCACCCATTTGCATGTCGTAGGGCTGAACGATGACGCATCCTTTTGCGCTCCAGAACGTTTGCAGATGGAAAATGAGCGACTGAAAAGACGAGGCGGGCGATCCGGGTGATATTCCTGTGTGTTCCATGCGGTGTAAGGACGCTGTAAGCAGCGGCGAAGTATATCCCCTGGCCGTGGCAATGCCTACGCAGCAAGCCGTTTCCTGTTCCCGGGACAAGGCGCTAAAGCGAAACGGAGCAGCTGTCGATACGGGAGATATGCAGACGATCGATATTCATCTTGCAGACATGGCGCCGTGGCGCGCGCTGCTCACGAAAGCGCAATTCATTGCGAATGTAGAGCTGCACACATTGATCGAGGAATACCTCGTCGCGGTCCTTTTCCGTTCCTCGGTCACGCCGGATTTGCTGGACGAGGCGATATCCGCCGTTGAGGGCGGGAATTTTGAGCAGGCCGAAAGCATCGATAATCTGCGTACTATCGGTGACCACTGTCTCGTCTACGCGGGACTGTACCCCGAGCACGCGATTGAACGCGACGTGCCGCTCGCATACTTTGTGAAAGTGGGTGAGGCCGCCTATCGTGAATATGGTGAACTCGCGCGCGAGCCGATGTTCGGACTGCTGTCCGATTGTTTCGTCGATATCGTCGGCGTCCTGCACACGCTACGCGACGTCGAGGACGAAAAGCTGTGTCTCGATCCGATCAACGCGTTTCAGTTATGGCAGGAAACTGGCAGCACACACGCATGGGAGACGTTACAGGCGTTCACTACGGCAGTTCCGGTCGCCGCACAAAGCAACGCGCGTCATTAGCCCTCGTCGCTACCTTCCGCTGTTGTCGCAGCCGGTTTTTCCTCGACCGGCTTGATCATGTCATCGAGCCGCTTCTCAAGCATACGATCCTTGTAGTCCGGTAACGCGTAAACCCACGCCTGCGTCTTTTCATTCAGGCCCGCGACTTCGTCTGTTACCGACATTTCCTTGTCCGCGTCAGCTTGGTCTGTGGTCGCTCTCGATTCGCTCTCATCCGCCGTGACGGGGTCAGCGACGATCCCTGCTTCATCGAACGCGAACCGAAAGCGGACAAAGCTCTCTCCGTCCAGTTCAAATCGTTCCATGGTGCCGATGAGCCCGTCGAATGTTCGTACTTCGGCTGTTGCGATCGGCGATGAGGCACCGACCCGTGATTGCGCGGCAACGTTGTCGAATTTAACGTCGAGCAGCATGGCACCGAGGCTCGAGACGACCGACCGCGATTTGGCTTCGAATCCTGTCGGGATGTCGCTCAGTGTGAAAAAATTGTCACCCGCCTTTTGTTTCGTAACGACAACCTGCGGTCCGTCGGCCGGCGTAATCGAAACTTGCCGTACGCGCGCCGTCGCGACATTGACCACCGCGCTATCCATCCAGTCGGCCGGGTCGTCTTTGACGTTTAATTCGCCTTCCACGAGCAGGGCTGCTGCTGCATCCGTTTTGCGCACGTAAAACTGGCGGGCGTTCAATTGGCTACCACTGCGTTCATTACCAATGAGGACGGTAGCCAGTTGATCCCCCGAGCCGGCATCGATCTCCAACCGCACAGCCTTGCTGTCGGGTTCGCTGATGTCACCGACACCGATCCGTGCATAGCGCTCCGGCTTCGACGTCTTCTCTTCGATGACCGTCGCGTCGGCAAGATTGATCAGGGTGTTCTTCACGGTAGCGAACGTCGCCGGAAAGTTGTCCCGATTCGCAACGACCCAGTTCTCCCCTGAGCGAACGAGTTCGGTTATCGAGGCGGCGGATTGAATTTTCACCGATTGCACGTCGTTTAACCGTTCGATCAGATCGGGGTACAGGCGTTCGCTGACCAATTCGGTCGTTGGCGCGTTTTTCTGGCTGGTTTGCCACGCGACAACGACGATGACGGCGGTGATTACCGCGATAATGACGTTACGACTGTTCATTAACTCACTCAGGCGCTGTTCTGGCGGCGCATCCGCAGGATGCTGAATCCGATGGCGAACACGGATATCAGAATCGGGATGAGGCCGATGTTGATGAATTTCAGTTTTGATCCGAGATTTTCGATATTCCGTTGCAACTCGTGCTGGACGCTGCGTAATTCCTTGCGCGTTTTGAGCTGTTCTTTCCGGAATAACTCGATTTCCTTTTTCTGTTCCGGCGACAACAAGTATTCACCGGTCTCGTCGCGTTGCTGCTGAAGCTCGCGCATTTTGGTTTCGGTTTCCTGAAGTTTGGCCTGTAACGCACGTTCGCGATCGCGGAATTGCGCCTCTGCCTCGCGGCGTATTTGCTGGACAACGACAAAGGGCCGCGAATATTCGCCGCGGCTGCGCAGACCGATGAGATCGTCGTTACCGCCGAGGTTGTCGATCGCATTGACGAGGAAATCGGCGTTATTCGCGAACGCCTGCGGCATTTCCATGCCGAGGAAGCTCTCGTAACGAACCCAGAATCGGTCGGCGAGGATATCGGTATCGGCGATCACGATAACGTTGATCGGGGATTCCGACGTGGCGACGAAATTTTCATCTGCAGGGGCGCGCGACTCTGTCTCGTCCAGCGGTTTGCCGTTTGGATAAGCTGTCTCCACGATGCCGCTGATCCTGGCGCCGATCGTTTGTCGCTCCCCGGTTGGTTCGAAATTTTCGAGCAAAGCTGCGGGGTCGCGGACAAAAATGATCGTATCGCGCTCAATTTCGCCGGCGTTTTCCCCGGTACCGAACAGCGGGGTAAACGTCGTGCTCGCGCCTTCGATCGGTTTCAGCGCACCGGCCGAACCGACATTGATACTGTTCAGTTCGGCGGTCACAAAATCGTCGCGGTTCAATCGCTCTCCCTGCAGTTGCAGCCACGGCAGGTATTCGACCTCCTGCGGACCGCGGTCGCTGCGAAAGGATACGCGCACCGCGGCATCGATGTCGGTCGCGACCTTGTCCGTCGGCATGGTCACGCCCCATTTTTCGAATATCGGCTCCAGGGTTGAGCTGATCTCCGGCATGGTCATCGGCGCATTCGGATCCCGCTCCGGTCGATCTTCTTCTGCGAACGGATCGACGAAGACGATCGCACGACCACCTTTCAGAACGAACTGATCGATCGCGTAGAGTAATTTCGCAGGAAATTCTTTCGGATGAATAACGATCAGGGTATCGATATCGTCGTCGATCGCCTGCGCCTCCATGTCGAGTTGTTTGACCTCGTATATTTCGCGCAACAACGTGATGACGCCCCACTCGCGCCGGGTCATGCGGCCGGTTTGCGGGTCTGGCACCTCGCTCGACACCGGTAAGCCGGCGACGAGTCCGATCACGCGTTTCGTCGGATTCGACAGGTTGTAGATCATTTTCGTCAACTCGTACTCGAGTGCGCCTTCGCGCTCCGGACTCAATACGGGTATCGGAATTTCGTCGTCGATTGAGTTGGTTCCGACGATACCGAGGAACCCGCGTTCGCCGCTTGCGTTCATCGGTACGGGGTCAATGCCAAACCCGACGGCCTGGTCCTCCGCTTCGGAGAATGGCTCCGGATCGATCACGAGCAGGCGGATATTGCCGTCACCCTCTGCTGCGTACTCTTCGAGGAGATCGCGCACGCGCTTGCCGTAGGTCGCGAATTCCGGCACGGCGGAGAACTGCTTCGCGGAGAAATAGAAACGAAGTGTGATGGGTTCGTCGATCTTATCGATGATATTGCGCGACCCGTCGGACAACGTGTGGAGCCTGGCCTCGGTGACGTCGAGCCGCACTCCGGTGAGGGACTGGTTTGCGATGATATTGATGCCGAGAAACAACGCCAGTGCGACGAGCAATCCCGTTCCGGTCATTAATCTGGAATTCATAACGGGGACCTCTTAACTGCCTTTTTTCGCTTCAATCGCGAGTGTGGTTGCGTATAGCCAGAACGCGATCAGCGTGCCGAAAAAGATGATGTCACGGACATCCACCACGCCCTTGAGGATGGAATCGAAATGCGTGAGGAAGCTGAATGAACTGATCACGTCGACGATTGCCTGCGGCGCCCAGTTACTGAACAAGTCGAGCACGATGGGAAAGCCGGCCAGGTTGAATGCGAAACAAATCACGAAACTGATGACGAAAGCGACCACCTGGTTTTTCGTCAGCGCGGAAATGCACGATCCGATAGCGAGGCACGCGCCCGCGAGCAGCAGGCTGCCAAGGTAGCCTGCCGCGATGACGGTGTTGTCGGGATCACCGAGATAATTGATCGTGAGCCATACCGGAAACGTGAGCGCGAGCGCGATTGCGGTGAAGCACCAGGCAGCGAGGAACTTGCCGATCACGGCTTCGACGAGCGATACGGGCAGGGTCATCAGGAGTTCGAGCGTTCCGGCTTTGCGCTCCTCCGACCACAGGCGCATCGAAATCGCCGGTATCAGCAACATGTACAGCCACGGGTGGAAGCGGAAAAACGGTTCGAGGTCCGCCTGGTTGCGCTCGTACAGGCCGCCGAGATAGAACGTGAACACGCCGGTCAGCAGCAGGAAGATGACGATGAACACGTACGCGACGGGGGTCGCAAAATACGCGCCAAGCTCGCGTTTCATGATGGTGATCGTGCGGTTCATGTGCGTACCTCTTCGGCCGCCTCGGCGCCACCCAGGGTGATAGTACGGAAGACCTCGTCGAGACGTCCCGGCTCGACGAACAATTCGTCAATCTCCCAGTTCTTGTCGCGGACACATTGATGAACGGCGCCGACGATCGCTGCGTTGTCCGCCGGAATCGCGGTCAAGCGAACGTGGCCATCCACGCCTGTGCCGCTCTCGACCGAGGCGACGCCCGGGACGGCACCGAGAGCCGCGCTGATGTCCGTCTCCAGCGCCGCCGGGACCGTAACGGTGACTGCGTTGTAGTAGCGCGAGTGCGCGGCAAGTTCCGCCGGCGTGCCGGAGAACAATATGCGACCTTTCGCGATAATGACGGCCCGGCTGCACACGGCATTGACTTCTTCGAGGATATGGGTCGATATCACGATCGCTTTTTGCTCGGCCATATCCTTGATCAGCGATCGCACTTCGTGTTTCTGGTTCGGATCGAGGCCGTCAGTCGGTTCGTCCAGGATCAGGACTTCGGGGTCGTGCAGGATGGCCTGGGCCAGACCCACGCGCCGTTTGAATCCTTTCGAGAGGGTGTCAATCGGTTGGTGCAGGACGCCCTGAAGGTTAATCTCGGCAACGGCACGGTCGATCGCGCGGTTTTTTTCCGCCCCGGCCAGCCCGCGAATGTCTGCAATGAAATTGAGAAACGTGGCGGCGGTCATTTCTCCGTAGGCCGGTGCGCCTTCCGGCAGGTAGCCGATACGGCTTTTCGCCGCTATCGGCTCCGCGAGTACGTCGTGTCCGCATACGCTCACCGATCCGGCCGTCGGGGCGAGGAAACCTGTAATCATTTTCATGCTCGTCGATTTGCCGGCGCCGTTCGGTCCGAGAAACCCGAGCACTTCGCCGCGCTGCACCTCGAGATCGATACCGTCCACCGCGACCAGCGCACCGAAATGCTTATGTAAGTCCTTAACCGTGATGAGGTTTTCCATAAATCCCGATCCTCTTACCGAGCGCTCTCAGCGGCAGCCCGAATGATTTCGTGCGCAACTCGCGCGAATAGTTTGTTGTTGTCCGACGTTTCGTGAGGCTGCCGGGCCTGACGCGCCGGCGGTTCGAATCGCGAGCGGCTAACGGGGAACCCTATTAGTCTCGTTTCGCTGTTCTGTGCGGACACGATCTCCTGACAGCGGCGCGCAATTTTTCCGTACGTGCATCGATTCGTCAACTGCGTGCGAGACCACGGTGCGCCGGGTTAGTTCATCGATGTCCGCAAACCCGCATTCGCGTACTATGCTCACCCCCTCATAGAACTGTGCATAACCATGACGATACGTAAGTTCTGCGGAACCGAACCACGAATTGCGCCCGGAGCGTTTATTGACCCGCTGGCCGTTGTCATCGGCAATGTCGATATTGGTGCGGATGTATTCGTCCTGCCGTACGTTGTCATCCGTGGCGACGTCAATTCCATCACCATCGGTGAGCAGTCAAACATCCAGGATGGCAGCGTTTTACACGTTAACACCGACAGCGTGCTCGCGCCCGGAGGAACTCCGCTCAGCATCGGATCCGAGGTGACCGTCGGCCATCAGTGTCTGTTGCACGGTTGCGAGATTGGCGATCATTGTCTGATCGGCATGGGGTCGACGGTGATGGACCGGGTCGTTATCGAACGCGATGTCATACTCGGCGCCGGCAGCCTCGTCACTCCCGGGAAACGCCTTGAATCCGGTTACCTCTACGCGGGCTCCCCCGCGCGGCAGGTGCGTCCGCTCAAGGACAAGGAAGCCGAGTACATCGAATACAGCTACAAGCATTACGTCGAACTCAAGGAACGCCATCGCAGTTCGATGTAGCGGGCGTCGTATTCCCCGGTGCGGGCTCGTATAATGCGCCGTCGCCACGAATAAGGTCCGCTCTCGCGCGGCACCGCTCCCACGGGACACCACCATGCGCCATCCTCAGGAATTTGATGTCATCGTCGTCGGCGGTGGCCACGCTGGCACGGAAGCCGCGCTCGCCAGTGCCCGCATGGGCGCGCAGACGTTACTGTTGACGCAAAGTATCGATGCGCTCGGCCAGATGTCCTGCAATCCTGCGATCGGTGGTATCGGCAAAGGCCACCTCGTTCGCGAAATTGACGCGCTCGGCGGGTTCATGGCGGTTGCAGCAGACCATTGCGGTATTCAGTTCCGCCGGCTCAATGCGAGTAAAGGCCCTGCCGTGCGCGCGACCCGCGCGCAAATTGACCGCGCGCTGTACCGAAACTTCGCCCGCACCGCGCTCGAGCGGCAAGCGAATCTGACCCTGTTTCAGCAACCGGTCGACGACCTGTCGATCACCGGCGACCGCGTGACCGGCGTCGTGACCCAGATGGGTCTCGAATTCCGCGCGCCCGTCGTGATTCTGACCGTCGGCACATTCCTCGGCGGTCTCGTTCATGTTGGCGAGGCGAATTACTCAGCCGGTCGCGCCGGCGATCCGGCTGCAACAACGCTTGCTGCCCGGCTGCGTGAGCGCCCGTTTCGCATCGGCCGGTTGAAAACCGGGACGCCGCCACGGATTGACGGAAAAACCATTGATTTCGCTGCTCTCGAAGTGCAGCCGGGCGACGATCCGGTGCCGGTGTTTTCGTTTCTCGGCAGCGCCGATGATCACCCGCGCCAGGTTGACTGCCACATCACTTACACGAACGAAAACACCCACGCCGTGATCGCCGGCGCGATTGATCGCTCACCCATGTTCAACGGCAGTATCGAAGGGGTCGGGCCGAGGTACTGTCCGTCCATCGAAGACAAGGTGACCCGGTTCGCCGATCGTGGCGCGCACCAGATTTTTGTCGAACCCGAGGGTCTCGGCACGCGGGAGATTTACCCGAACGGGATATCGACAAGCCTGCCATTCGATGTGCAGTACGAGCTGGTGCGAACAATTCGCGGATTTGAAAACGCGCATATCACCCGGCCCGGATACGCCATCGAGTACGATTATTTTGACCCCCGGGACATCAATCCGTGGCTCGAAACGAAACAGCTGAACGGGCTGTTTTTCGCCGGACAGATCAACGGGACAACGGGTTACGAAGAGGCTGCCGCGCAAGGGTTGCTGGCTGGCATTAACGCCGCGCTACGCTGTCGCGGACAATCGCCATGGTATCCGAAGCGCGACGAAGCCTACCTCGGTGTACTCGTCGACGACCTCGTGACCCGTGGAACGAACGAGCCGTACCGGATGTTCACCAGTCGGGCGGAGTACCGGTTGCTATTGCGTGAAGACAACGCCGATTTGCGCCTGACCCCCCGTGGATTTGAACTCGGCCTCATCGATGAGCACCGGTGGCGCGCATTCGAAGACAAGCGCGAGCAACTTGAAGCCGAGCAAAAGCGGCTCGCCGCGACGTGGATGACACCTGGCCGGCTATCCGAAGAGTCCGCTGTCGCCGTGCTCGGGAAGCCACTACGCAAGGAACAGAGCCTCGCCGATCTGCTCCGCCGCCCCGAGGTCGACTACCGGACGTTGATGCAACTGCCGGGCGCCGGTACCGGGGTTTCGAGTGACGAGGTGATCGAACAGCTCGAGATCGACGCGCGCTATAGCGGTTATCTTGAACGGCAACGTAGCGAGATCGAAAAACACGAACGACACGAAAACGCGTCGATCCCGGTCGATATCGATTACCTGGCGATCCGCGGGCTGTCGAACGAAATTCGCGACAAGCTCGCCGACCATCGACCCACCACGGTCGGGCAGGCGTCGCGGATACCAGGCGTAACCCCGGCCGCGATTTCGCTCCTGCTGGTCGAGCTGAAGAAACGTCAGTTGTTGCTCGCGCGGTCTGCCTGACGCCTCAATCGCAACTCGCGGGCGATGCAACCCCAGCTAAACCGCTACGTGAACGACGCCGGGCTCGAACTCGTAGCGGGGCAGTTCGAGCAACTTCTCGCTTACGCGCAGCTGATCGCGAAGTGGAGCAAGGTCGTCAACCTCGTCGGATCGGCGTCGCCCGACACCATCGCCCGGACGCATATCGGTGATTGCATCAGCGTGGTCCCGTTCCTCGAGGGAACTGACATTGTCGATGTCGGTTCCGGCGCCGGATTACCCGGTCTCGTGATCGCTATTGTGCGCCCGACCTGGCGCGTGACCCTGGTCGAAAGCCGCCAGCGCAAGTGCCGGTTCCTGCGCCAGGCGGTGATTGAGCTGGGGCTGTCGAACACGGCTGTCGTCGCTGAACGGATCGAGCAGTGGCGTCCCCCGCGAACCTACGACGCCGCGATTTGCCGCGGATACGCTGCGCTCGATAAATTCTTCGACGATACCAGTGCCCTGCACCGCGCCGGTTTGCGCCTGTACGCGATGAAGGGCGTGGTGGATCCGGTGGAAATCGGGCGGGTTCCTGCGAATAGTGCGGATGTCGAAGTGCGAGAACTCAATGTGCCGGAGTGGCATCACCGGCACCTCGTCACGATTCGGTGCAATGCCTGAACCGGCGCGGCCCGATCGCGCGAAAGACTTGATTCGACGGGAGAAAAGTACGGTTGACCGCTGCCGCCGCAGGTCGCGACGTGCGTTTGCCCGCGTGACGGCTCCGCCCCCGGTTGTGCCATAATTGGCGCCGCCAGTGACGCAGACGTGAACGACCGGGAACCCCGCAAATTACAAAATGACCAGAGTCATCGCCATCGCGAACCAGAAGGGAGGAGTCGGAAAAACGACCACGAGCGTCAATCTCGCGGCATCGCTGGCGGCGACGAAACGCTCGGTTCTGCTGATCGACCTCGATCCACAGGGCAATGCGACGATGGGCAGTGGCGTTGATAAACGCGAGGTCGAGCGATCGAGCTACGATGTTTTGATGGACGAGGCGTCGATCGCCGATGCGGTCGTGTCGCCGGACGGCCTTGGCTACGACCTCCTGCCGGCGAACGCGGACCTCACCGCGGCCGAAGTGGCCCTGATTGATGAACTCGGGCGCGAGCTGCGCCTGCGCCAGGCCGTCGATTCGGTCAGAGGTGAGTATGCCTATGTGATCATTGACTGCCCGCCGTCGTTAAACATGCTCACAGTGAACGCGCTCGTCGCCGCCGATTCGGTCATCATCCCGACGCAGTGCGAGTACTATGCGCTCGAAGGCCTGTCCGCGTTATTGGAAACGCTGGATAAAATCCGCAAAATCCTCAATCCACGGCTGCATATCGAAGGATTTCTCAGAACGATGTACGACCCGCGCAATAATCTCGCCAATCAGGTCTCCCAGCAGTTGCTGCAGCACTTTGGCGACAAGGTCTACCAAACCGTTATACCCCGGAACGTGAGGCTCGCCGAGGCACCGAGTCATGGATTACCGGCGCTGATGTACGACAAGTCGTCGACCGGTGCGGTGGCCTATCTTGCCCTGGCGGGCGAGATGCTGCGGCGGGACGAAGCCAGCCTTGCCGCTGGTTAAGCGGGTCTGAAACTGATGCCGGCAAAAAAAAGAGCACTGGGCAGGGGACTCGACGCGCTTCTCGGCATGGGCGCCGAGCAGGCGGCCAGCGAAGCCCGTAATGGCGACGAACTGAAGTCGATCCCGATCGACTTAATCCAGCGCGGCCGTTATCAACCCCGCGTCGACATGAAATCCGAGACGCTCAAGGATTTGGCAGCTTCGATCAAGACGCAGGGGGTGATCCAGCCGATCGTCATCCGCGCGGTCGACGGACCGAACCGGTTCGAAATTATCGCTGGCGAGCGGCGCTGGCGAGCGGCACAACTGGCTGGTCTTCATGAAATTCCGGCGATCGTCCGCGACGCGTCCGACGAGGTGACCGCGAGCGTCGCACTCATCGAAAACATTCAGCGTGAAAACCTGAACCCGCTCGAGGAGGCCGAAGGACTGCACCGCCTGGTCCACGAATTTGCCCTGACCCATGAGGACGTGGCCGAGGCGGTGGGGCGTTCACGAGCATCCGTCACGAATCTTCTGCGGTTGCTCGATCTGCACCCCGACGCGAAGAAGCTGCTCGAATCCCGCGAACTTGAAATGGGGCACGGCCGCGCGCTGGCAGGGCTGCCGACAGCGATGCAGGCCCAGGCCGCGCGGAAAATGGTCTCGGCAGGCATGTCCGTGCGGCAGGCGGAACGGCTGGTTAAGGACCTGCGGTCGCCGGACAAATCGCCCCCCGTTGCGGCGAAAGAAGTGGATCCGGACGTGAGGCAACTCGAAGATTCCCTCGGCGAACGGCTTGGCGCCAAGGTGAGCATCCGGCACGGCAAAAGCGGCAAGGGGACGCTCGCAATTGACTATAATTCGCTCGACGAACTCGACGGCATCCTCAACCACATCAAATAGTCCATCCGGACACTTGCCGCACTGCCGCATAAGCGGCTACAATTGAGGGGTTTTGCGCTTACATACACTTGGCGTGGACATCGACAGACCAGCCGGGGCCACAGGCTCCGGGGCGTTACATAATTATTCAAGACGAATAGCGCTCTCGGTAGTAGCCGGTCAGGCTGCTGTCGCGTTGTGTCTGGCGGCGGGTGTAGCGATCTTTTTCGGCATTCGCCCGGGGTATTCTGCTCTGGTTGGTGGGGGTATCGGCATATTGCCGACGTATTACCTGGCCATCCGCATGTTCAGACGCCCGGCTTCGATGTCGGCTGAAAAAGCGCTGCGCAGTATCTACCTTGGGGAGGGAATAAAGGTAGTTTTTACTGTCGCCCTGTTCGTCATTGCGCTGCGGCTGCTCGACGTTGACCTGGTCTTCGTCGGGCTTGGTTACGTCGCAACGATCGTCGTGAACTGGGTGGCCGTCTATAAAGCGGATTTGGGCGAATCGCCAGGCCGGCAGGGCTAGCGGTTTCAAACAACATTTAAGTATCGAAGCGATTCGAGCGAAACGAAGACATCATGGCAGCAGGTTCACCGGCTGAATATATCAGCCACCACATACAGAATCTTACGTTTGGGCAGCGCACCGATGGCACTCTCGGGTTCGCGCATTCGGCCAAAGAAGCGACCGAAATGGGCTTCTGGGCTATCCACGTCGACACGATGTTCTGGTCCTTGCTGACCGGGATCATATTTTGCTGGCTGTTTCGCAAGGCGGCGGTCAGCGCCTCGGTGCAGAATCCGGGACGGTTTCAGTCGTTTGTCGAAATGATCGTCGAAATGGTCAACTCGAGCGTCCGCGATGCATTTCAGGGCAACAACGCCCTTATCGCGCCGCTCGCACTGACGATTTTCGTCTGGATTTTCCTGATGAACCTGATGGATCTCGTGCCGGTCGATGTCGTGCCGCAAATCGCCCACCTGTTCGGTGTCGAGTATATGAAGATGGTGCCGACGACGGACGTCAATGCGACGTTTGGCATGTCTCTGTCGATTTTCGGCCTGATGATTTACTACGGCATCAAAATCAAGGGGCCGGGCGGATTTCTGGGTGAGCTTGCGTTCCAGCCGTTCGGCAAAGCCATGCTTCCCGTCAATCTCGTACTCGAATCTGTTTCCCTGATCGCCAAGCCGCTGTCGTTATCGCTGCGACTGTTCGGCAACATGTTCGCCGGCGAACTCGTATTTGTTTTGATCGCGGCACTTGTGCCGTTTTACCTGCAGTGGGCATTTTCGGTGCCCTGGGCGATATTCCATATCCTCGTAATTACGCTGCAGGCTTACATTTTTATGATGTTGACGATTGTCTATCTGAGCCAGTCGCACGAAATCCACGACTCGCATTGACGAATTAAACACAGGAGAGAAGTTATGGAGTCTGTAGTTGCCTTTTCAGCCATTGCCGCCGGTTTGATGGTCGGGCTCGGCGCGCTCGGCGCCGGTGTCGGTATCGGTATTCTGGGTAGCAAGTTTCTTGAAGGCGCCGCGCGTCAGCCGGAACTCGTTCCGATGCTTCAGGCAAGAATGTTCCTGATGCTTGGACTGACCGACGCCGTGCCAATTATCGCCATTGCCTTCGCAGCTCTGATGATGTTCGCGAACCCGTTCCTGGGACAGATCGGATAACCAAAGCGGTAATCAACAGGCCACTGCCATGAATATCAATCTGACACTGCTCGGGCAGGCGATATCATTCGCGATCTTTGTGTGGTTCTGCGTGAAATACGTCTGGCCACCGATACTCAAAGCGCTCGAAGAGCGCGAAACCCGAATTGCCGATGGGCTCGCGGCTGCCGAAAAAGGCCAGCGCGATCTCGAATCAGCCGGGGATCGGGTAGAAGAGCTTCTTCAGGAAGGCCGCGACAAGGCGCAGGAATTCGTCAATCAATCGCACAAGCGCGCGGACGAAATCGTCGAACAGGCGAAGCACGCTGCGAATGACGAAGGCGATCGTATCCTCGCCGCTGCACGCGGGCAGATCGACCAGGAACGCAACGAAGCGAGGGAATCCCTGCGCAACGAAGTGGCGACCCTGGCGCTCGCCGGCGCGGAGCAGATTCTGCTGCGCGAAGTCGATGTGAATGCCCATCGTGAAGTGCTCGACAAGTTGACCGCGGAAATCTAGGCGACATGCAGGAAAAACTAACGATCGCACGTCCCTACGCACACGCGGCGTATAGCTATGCGGCCGAGTCCAATGATGTGCCCGAGTGGTCGGCGATGCTCAATGCGTTGGCTGAGGCGGTCGTGCATCCGGACCTGCAGCCGCTGATCAGCGATCCGCGGGTGTCGGAAGAGCAGCTCGAATCGCTGCTCGACGACGTCCTCGCGCAGCTTTTGAACGAGAAGCGAAAAAACTTCATTGCCACCCTCGTAGACGCGGAACGGCTTGAACTCGCGCCGGAAATCGCCGAGCTGTTTGAACGCAAGAAGGCGGCTGCCGCAGGTGTCATCGAGGTTAACGTCGAAAGCGCCTTTGAGATGACCGGTCCGGAACAGGATCGCCTTGCCAGCGCAGTACGCGCGCGGCTCGGCAAGGACTGTGAGCTGAGCACCGCGGTCAATTCTGATTTGATCGGCGGCGCGGTCATCCGTGTTGGCGATTCGGTCATTGATATCTCGCTGAAGGGTCGGCTGCGTGCGCTTCAACAACGCCTGACGTAATTGCACGGAACCACACGAATCCAAACCATTGACACTTTGTCGTAGAGGACAGCCATGAGTATCAGCGCAACCGAAATCAGCGAACTGATCAAAAAGAAAATAGAGGGCCTCGATGTTCAGACCGAGGCACGTACGGAAGGTACGGTCGTCAGCCTGATGGACGGGATCGCCCGCATCCACGGCCTGAGCGACGTCATGCAGGGCGAGATGATCGAATTCCCCGGCGGGACATTCGGCCTTGCCCTGAACCTGGAGCAGGATTCGGTTGGCGCCGTGATCATGGGCCAGTACGAACACATCTCGGAAGGTGATACGTGTAAATGCACGGGCCGAATTCTTGAAGTGCCGGTCGGCGAAGGTTTGCTCGGGCGGGTCGTCGATTCGCTCGGTGCGCCGATCGACGGTAAAGGCGACATCGATTCAAATCAATCGGAGCCGATCGAAAAGATTGCGCCGGGCGTAATTCAGCGCCAGTCGGTCGACCAGCCGGTGCAAACGGGACTGAAATCGATCGACGCGATGGTTCCGGTCGGTCGCGGACAGCGTGAGTTGATCATTGGTGACCGTCAGACGGGCAAGACTGCAGTCGCCATTGACGCCATCATTAACCAGAAAGGCACGGGCGTTAAGTGCATTTACGTCGCGATTGGCCAGAAAGCGTCCTCGATCAACACGGTCGTAAACAAGCTCGAAGAACACGGCGCGATGGAACATACGATCATCGTTGCCGCCAGCGCATCAGAGTCCGCCGCAATGCAATACATCGCACCGTACTCCGGTTGTGCGATGGGCGAATATTTTCGCGATCGCGGCGAAGATGCGCTGATTGTCTACGATGATTTGACGAAACAGGCGTGGGCCTATCGCCAGGTTTCACTGTTGTTGCGCCGCCCGCCGGGCCGTGAAGCGTATCCGGGTGACGTTTTCTACCTGCATTCGCGTCTGCTCGAGCGTGCTGCCCGCATCAACGCCGAGCACGTAGAAAAGATTACGAACGGCGAAGTGAAGGGACAGACGGGATCACTGACGGCGCTGCCAATTATCGAAACACAGGCCGGCGACGTCTCCGCGTTCGTTCCGACGAACGTCATTTCAATTACCGACGGTCAGATCTACCTCGAATCCGACTTGTTTAATTCGGGTTTCCGGCCAGCAATTAACGCCGGACTGTCGGTGTCTCGTGTCGGTGGCGCAGCACAGAGCAAGATCATCAAGAAGCTCGGTGGTGGTATTCGTCTCGCCCTTGCGCAATACCGGGAGCTTGCCGCGTTCGCGCAGTTTGCTTCCGACCTCGACGAAGCGACCCGGCGTCAGCTCGAGCGCGGTCAGCGCGTCATGGAACTGATGAAACAGAAACAATACGCGCCACTGTCGGTAGCCGAAATGGGCGTGAGTCTGTTCGCGATCGAAAATGATTTCATGGACGACATCGAGCTCGACAAAATCGGCGATTTTGAAGAAGCCCTGCATAATTTCATGGCGTCTTCTCACGGCGCGTTGATGGATAACATCAACGATACCGGTAATTTCGACGACGACATTTCGGGTAGCCTCAAATCGGCAGTCGAAGACTTCAAAGCAAATCACACCTGGTAGGTTTGCGCTAAGGGGATAGTCGAAATGGCGGCGGGTAAAGAAATTCGAACAAAAATCGGAAGCGTAAAAAATACGCAGAAGATTACCAAGGCCATGGAAATGGTGGCGGCGAGCAAAATGCGCAAAGCGCAGGACCGCATGCGTGCCGCCCGTCCTTATGCGGACAAGATGCGCAACGTCGTGGCGCACGTGGCGCACGCCAATACTGAATATAAACATCCCTACCTGCTTGACCGGGACGTCAAGCGCATCGGCGTGATCATCGTGACAACGGATCGCGGATTGTGCGGTGGTCTGAACGGCAATCTCTTTCGCAACTCCCTGAAACAATTCAAGGAATGGGAAGATGACGGCAAGGAACTCGACCTCTGCGTGATCGGTAGCAAAGGCATCGCGTTCTTTAACCGCATCGGCGGCAATATCGTGGGTCAGTCGAGCGGAATCGGCGATACGCCCGCGCTCGAAGAACTCATTGGGACTGTGCGCATCATGCTTGATGCGTTTAACGAGGGTCGGGTCGACCGCGTCTACATGGTTTATAACCAGTTCGTAAATTCGATGACGCAATCGGCAGACCTCGAACAACTCGTACCACTGGTTCCAGCCGAAGCCGACGATATGGGGCATCACTGGGATTACATTTACGAGTCCGGCAGTGAAGATGTCATGGAGCAACTGCTCACGCGCTACATCGAGTCTCTCGTCTATCAGGGCGTCGTCGAGAACATCGCCTGTGAACAGGCCGCGCGCATGGTCGCGATGAAAGCAGCTTCCGATAACGCCGGCAAACTGATCGACGAACTGCAGCTGATTTACAACAAGGCGCGGCAGGCAGCGATTACGCAGGAGCTGTCGGAAATCGTCAGCGGCGCTGCAGCGGTATAACTTTTTAGCAAGACGCAAAAACTATTGAGGATCTGAATGATGAGTTCAGGAGACGTGGTACAAGTCATCGGCGCCGTGGTAGACGTCAAATTTCCTACTGACGCTGTGCCAAAAATCTACGATGCTTTGGAAATCGACGATAGTGATATCGTGCTCGAAGTCCAGCAACAGATCGGCGACGGAGTCGTGCGCACTATTGCTCTCGGGACGACAGATGGTCTGCGACGCGGGATGGACGTGAAGAACACCGGCGACGGCATCAAGGTTCCGGTTGGTCTCGAAACGCTCGGACGCATCATGAACGTGCTCGGCGACCCCATCGATGAACGTGGTCCGGTCGGTGAAAAGGAGCGCATGGTCATCCACCGTGAAGCGCCCAAGTTCGTCGAGCTTTCCCCGACGCAGGAGTTGCTCGAAACAGGCATCAAGGTTATCGACCTGATTTGCCCGTTCGCCAAGGGTGGCAAAATCGGCCTGTTTGGCGGTGCCGGGGTGGGCAAGACGGTCAACATGATGGAACTCATCAACAACATCGCAACCGAGCACTCCGGCCTGTCGGTATTCGCCGGTGTCGGTGAGCGGACACGTGAAGGTAACGATTTCTACCACGAAATGCAGGAAGCAGGCGTGGTCAACGTCGAAGAACCCCAGAAATCAAAAGTTGCGATGGTTTACGGTCAGATGAACGAACCGCCGGGCAACCGCCTGCGCGTCGCGTTGACCGGCCTGACCATTGCGGAAAAATTCCGCGACGAAGGCCGCGACGTGTTGCTGTTTATCGACAACATCTACCGTTATACGCTCGCCGGGGTTGAGGTCTCAGCGCTGCTCGGCCGTATGCCGTCGGCGGTGGGCTACCAGCCAACACTGGCTGAGGAAATGGGGCGATTACAGGAACGCATTACGTCAACGAAGACCGGCTCGATCACCTCCATCCAGGCGGTCTACGTGCCGGCGGATGACCTTACCGATCCGAGCCCGGCAACGACGTTTGCTCACCTCGACGCCACGGTCGTGCTCTCGCGCCAAATCGCGGAACTCGGCATCTACCCGGCGGTCGATCCGCTGGACTCGACGAGTCGGCAGCTCGACCCGCTCGTCGTCGGGCAGGATCACTACGATACTGCCCGCTCGGTTCAGAACACGCTGCAACGTTACAAGGAACTGCGCGACATCATCGCCATTCTTGGCATGGATGAATTGTCCGAAGAAGACAAGCTCAGCGTATCGCGCGCACGTAAGATCCAGCGATTCCTGTCGCAACCCTTCTTCGTCGCCGAAGTTTTCACGGGCAGCCCAGGAAAGTACGTATCGCTCAAGGATACGATCGCGGGCTTCAAGGCGATTGTCGCTGGCGAGTACGACCACCTGCCCGAGCAGGCGTTCTATATGGTCGGGACGATCGAAGAAGCCGTCGAACAGGCCAAGAACCTCTAGGTAACGAGGGACGTATCCATGTCCATACACGTCGACATTGTCAGTGCGGAGCGTGAGATTTTTTCCGGTAACGCGAAAATGGTGTTTGCGCCCGCGATATTGGGTGAAGTCGGTATCGCGCCGGGGCACACCCCGTTGTTGACCCAGCTCGGTCCCGGTGAAGTCCGCGTCCAGTTTGAAGACGGCACCGACGAGGCGTTCTACGTGTCGGGCGGCGTCCTCGAGGTACAGCCTAAAGTCGTCACGATATTGTCGGACACAGCCGAACGTGCCGAGGATCTCGACGAAGCAGCGGTGATGAAAGCGAAGGAAGCCGCCGAGGCCGCCCTTTCGGACCGTGAGGGTTCGATTGATTATGCACTGGCGCGCTCCGAACTCGCGGAAACGGTTGCGCAGCTGCAGACGATTCAGCGCCTGCGTCGACGGGCCTCCGGCGGCAGGGGTTAAGGCCCGCGCGGAGGCCTTCCTGGCCGTTGCGCACGGAACCTATGATCAGACGCCGAGCGGGGTGACGGTCCGCTGCCGGGACACTGTCCCGTGGCAGTCGGCATTGCACCCCACTGTTAAACTTTGCCACGATGCGCCAGATTTGCGACGCCCGGATTTGTGGAGGGCGGCGGCGCGACCTATCATAGCCCGCTGATCAAACCGGTTCGCTATCGATGAGTCTTTCTGTCTGTATTCTTGCCGCTGGTCAGGGCAAGCGCATGAATTCCGACCTGCCAAAGGTACTCCACCGACTGGCCGGCAAATCCCTCGTCGGCCATGTGATCGACACGGCGCGTCAGGTTTCCAGTCAGGTTCCGATCGTGGTTTACGGGCATGGCGGCGACGAGTTACGCACGGCCTTCTCCGAGGAATCGGTCACCTGGGTCGAGCAACGCGAGCAACTCGGAACGGGTCATGCCGTCGATCAGGCGCTCGGGGCCATTCCGGACGACGGGATGACGCTGATCTTATACGGTGATGTGCCGCTGCTGCGGTCCGGGACACTGAATTCACTGGTGGATGCCGCGCAGAAAACCGGCTTCGGTTTGCTCACGGTGTCACTCGAAGACCCGAGCGGTTACGGCCGTATCGTTCGCGACGCAACCGGTAACGTCGTCCGTATTGTCGAGCACAAGGACGCGTCGTCGGAGGAGCTCGCGATTGCTGAAATCAATACCGGGATCATGGCGATCAACAGTCGCTATCTTCATCGCTGGATCCCGCAGCTCGGGAACGCGAATGCACAGGGCGAATATTATCTGACCGATTGTGTTGCGGCGGCGGTCGCCGACGGCGTCGGTATCGTCAGCGTGTCCGCAGCGAGCGAAGCTGAAGTCACCGGCGTGAATAACCGTATGCAACTCGCGGAACTGGAGCGCCGTTACCAGCGTGATGTCGCCGATGGCCTGATGGAACAGGGTGTCATGTTGCGCGATCCCTCGCGCATCGATATCCGCGGGACACTGCAGTGCGGGCGCGACGTCGAGATTGACGTGAACGCAGTATTCATCGGTGACGTCAGGCTCGGTGACAGGGTCACGGTTGGTCCAAACTGCGTGATCGAGAACGCGACGATAGGCGCCGACGTAGAGATATTGCCGAACTGTGTGATCGATTCCGCTGAGGTTGGCGATCGGGCTCGTATCGGTCCGTTCGCCCGCGTTCGGCCCGAAACTGTACTCGGCAAGTCGGTTCACGTCGGCAATTTCGTCGAAGTAAAAAAATCGAATATTCGCGACGGTAGTAAGGTGAATCACCTGAGCTACGTTGGCGACAGCGAAATTGGCAGCAACGTCAATGTCGGCGCGGGAACAATCACGTGTAACTACGATGGCGCGTTCAAACATAAAACCGTGATCGAGGACGATGTTTTTATCGGTTCGGACACGCAACTTGTTGCCCCCGTGACGATAGGCCGAGGAGCGACCGTGGCGGCGGGAACGACGGTCACACACGATGTCGCCGTCGACGAACTCGTTATCAGCCGGGTGAAGCAAAAACAGATCACCGGATGGACTCGCCCGAAGAAGCCTTCGAAATAGAAAATTCAGCGACTAATGATCGAATACCAGTGTCCCTTTGAAAGCAATCACGATGCCTAAAGCAACTGCAGATCTGTACGACGAGCACGGTGACCGATTACGCGTACCGGCGCCGATTTTTAGTGATTACGGGGGCCGGACCGATTTTGAAGGGACGGTGGCCACGCTCAAGGTGTTCGAAGACAACACGCTCGTGCGCGCGGCTCTGGAGGAACCAGGCGACGGCAAGGTACTCGTCGTCGATGGTGGCGGTTCGCTGCGCTGCGCACTGGTCGGTGACATGCTTGCCAAGCTCGGTGCAGATAATGGCTGGTCGGGCATTGTCGTTTATGGATGTATCCGCGATGCAGATCCGATTAGTCACATTGACATCGGGGTCAAGGCGATGGCGACCAATCCGCGGAAGAGCGTCAAGAAAGGCGCGGGCGACAGGGATCTTCCGTTGCAGTTCGCCGAAATTACCATTTCGCCGGGTGACTATCTCTACGCCGACCGGGACGGAATCGTCGTGTCGGACGGACCCCTGTGAACGCTACGGCGCAATGGGTTCGACGGTGCGGCGCCCGGGCCTCGCGCTAATTCGATGTCCGGAAAATTCAAAGTCGCCTGCATTCAGAATTGCGCGATCGACGACACCGACAGCAACATCGACGGCGCGACGAACCTCGTTCGGGCCGCGGCGGCCGCCGGTGCGCAATTCATCTGCCTGCCGGAATACTTCACGTGCCTCGAACAAAACGACGAGCGTTATCTGGAACGCGGATTCAGCGAAGCGGACCACCCGGGCCTTGCGCACTTTTCCGAGCTCGCGCGTGAGCTCGGAGTATGGACATTACTCGGGTCGCTTGCGGTCAAAATAAGTGCAGACAAGGTCAACAACCGCAGTTATCTGCTGAACGCCGCGGGGGAGGTTGTCGAGACTTACGACAAGATTCATTTATTCGACGTCGCGCTAAAGCGGGGCGAGTCTTACAAGGAATCCAACACCGTCGCGCCCGGCTCGGCGGCAAAGGTCGCCGATCTGCCCTGGGGCCGGCTCGGCCTCAGCGTCTGTTATGACCTGCGTTTTCCGCAGTTATACCGCGCGCTTGCCCATGCGGGTGCGCAGTTCATAACAATACCCGCGGCATTTACTGCGACAACCGGACGGGCGCACTGGCATGTTCTCGTACGCGCGCGGGCAATTGAAACCGGGTGTTACGTTTTTGCACCGGATCAGTGCGGCAAGCGCCCGTGGGGGCGCCGCACCTATGGTCATTCGCTCATTGTCGATCCCTGGGGCGAAGTTCTGGCTGACGGAGGAGAGGAGCCAGGGTGGGTTATGGCGGAAATCGACCCCGATCGGGTTGCCGAGGCCCGGGGAATGATTCCGGCGCTGGCTCATGATAGGGGCATTTCCCTGCCCGGCGGTGATCCGGATTGAAGCACAATTCAGGTTGGATTCAGCTAACGCCTCCTATTATCGGGCACTTGACCAGGCACCGATTGCGGGCGCGGAGGAATTGGCTCATGAGAAGGAATTTATGTTCGCTGGGTTTAGTCGCGGGCCTCGCTTGCGCCCCGATGCTCGCGGGAGCGTACCAGGCCGCGGGAAACCCGACCCAATTTGATTACGCTCCGGTCGACGATGTCAAACTGCAGACCCGTATTGTGAATATTCCGGTTGAACGGGAAGAGTGCTGGGAACAGCCGGTGACCCGTTATCAGCCGCCGGTATACCCGAGAGCGCATTCCTATACGTCGACGATAGCCGGAGGCATCGTCGGTGCCGTGGTCGGCAACCAGTTCGGCAGCGGCAGCGGTCAGGATTGGGCAACGATCGCGGGTTCCGCTCTCGGCGCATCCGTCGGCAGGGATTACGAGAGCCGCCGCGCTTACGCGCCCGCACGGAGCTATACGACCGTTGAGCAGCGTTGCCAGGTTGTGACCGATGTACAATCGGAAGAGCGGGCCGAAGGTTACCTCGTCACCTACACGTACAACGGTACACAGTACCAGACGACGACCGCCGACCATCCGGGTGACCGGATTAAGGTCCGAATCGATATTTCACCGGTTGGATACTGACACCGGTGATGATGTCGAGACCGCTCTCAGGATTAACCACCGTACACGACGTGCCGTAATGACGGGCAACGGGTTATGATTCCATAATGAAAAAGATAGTGTTCATTGTTGCGTGTTTAGGATCCAGTTTGTTCTGGTCCTCCTCGCATGCCTATGCCTATGCCTGGCCGGGCAAATTACTACTCGCGCAATCCGTCGGGATCTCCCAGGATGAGGCGGCCGCGAAAGTTCGTGAAGATACCGGCGGCCGCGTGCTTGATGTTCAGACAGAATCGCAGGACGGCGTGTCTGTTTATCTCGTTAAAGTGCTGTTACCTGACGGGCGTGTCCGTGTGGTAACCGTAGGAACACCCTGACGGACAATTATCGGAAGCGATCATGCGCGTGTTGTTGATCGAAGACGAACCTCAACTGCGCGAGCAACTCGTGGCGCGACTCCACAATGAGGGATTCGCGGTCGACGCGACGGGAAGTGGTACCGAAGGCGCTTACCTTGGCGCGGAATATCCAATTGATGTTGCAATCGTCGACCTTGGGCTGCCCGATCTGCCGGGGACCGAAGTTATCGAGCAATGGCGAGCAGCAGATTTGAGTTTTCCCGTACTGATACTCACGGCACGGGGGCGGTGGGAAGACAAGGTCTCGGGGCTTGAAATCGGGGCCGACGACTATCTTGTAAAACCTTTCCATACCGAGGAACTTGTCGCGCGTCTGCGGGCGCTTGTGCGCCGCGCGGCCGGATGGGCTGAATCAAAACTCCGTTGCGGTCCGGTGGTGCTCGACACCGCTGCAAAGACCGCCACCGTGAACAGTGAGGGTGTTGAGCTGACGGCGTTTGAATATAAAGTTCTCGAGCATCTGATGCTGCATACCGGTCGCGTCGTGTCGAAAACCGAACTGTCGGAGCATCTCTACGAAGATGAAACCGATCGTGACAGTAATGTGCTGGAAGTCATCATAGGGCGGTTGCGTAAAAAACTCGATCCTGAAAGAGACCTGAAACCGGTCGAAACGGTCCGGGGGCAGGGCTACCGGTTCCGGTTCCAAAGGGCTGCGGAAGACGCCACCCAGGCCGATGCGTGACCCGGGTATCCACTAGCCCGGGGTGATCAACGGCTGCTCGATTATCGAAGCCGACACGCGATCGATGAGAACGCGACGATTGCCATGATGCGCTCTCTCAACACGAGGGTACTCGTCGCCGCAGGGCTCGTCCTCGCGGCCTTTCTCAGTGCGGCAGGTCTCGCACTCGACCAGGCGTTCAAGGACAGCGCGTTAACGTCTGTACGCGAACGCCTGAGCAGTCGGGTCTATCTTGTTCTTGGCACGATAGATTTGAACAGGCCCGAGCGCGGCATGGCCGGGGCGTCGTCTCCCGGCAGCGCACTTGAAACTCCGGAATCCGGTCATTATGCGCAGTTGCTCGATGCATCAAACGAACGTGTCTGGAACAGTCGTTCAATGCTCGGCATTACTTTTCAGGCCGGGTTCGATCCCTCGGTCGGAAATTTTTCGTTCGCCAATACTACCTCGTCGACCGGGGAACGCCTTATGGCGCTCAGTTACACCGTTTTATGGGAGGGGGCGGGTTCGCAGGCCAATTTGTACACGGTGCAGGTCGCGGAAAACGAGCAGGCATTCATCGCGCAGGTTAACCGCTTCCGCAAGAGTCTATGGCTGGGATTTTCCGCGATTGGTGTCGTTCTGTTGCTCGTACAGACGGGTATTTTTCGCTGGGGGTTGAAGCCGCTGCGTGATGTGGCCGACGAGGTGCACCGGATAGAGCGTGGCGAGGAGAAGGAGATTTCCGGTGATTATCCCCTTGAACTCCGGCCACTGACAGAGAACCTCAATGCGTTGATACGAACGAACCAGTCGAGCGTGAAACGCTATCGCAATGCACTCGGCGATCTCGCGCACAGTCTTAAAACCCCGTTGGCCGTCGTGCGTACGACGCTCGAGGCCGTCGAGGATCCGTCCGAGTCCCTGGCGGGCGTCAATGAATCTCTCGATCAACTCGACGGCACCATCGATTACCAGTTACAGCGCGCGGCCGCGGCGGGACGATCAGCGATCGGTGGCCTGTTCGAGATCGAACCGGTCATATCCGGGATCTCCAATTCATTGCGTAAGGTTCATGCCGGCCGGGGTATCGACATTTCAATACGCATAGACGGGGATGCAAAATTTCAGGGCGACCGGGGCGATTTCATGGAAATGGTCGGCAATATCGCCGACAACGCCTGCAAGTGGGCTCGCTCGCTGGTCTCCCTTCGGGTATTTCATGCAACGGGCGGGCAACATTCCAATCAACGATTCCTCACTATCGAGGTCCGGGATGATGGCGCGGGTATGCCGGAGGACGATATCTCGCGTGCACTCCTGCGCGGGTCACGTCTTGACGAATCCACGGCGGGCCATGGCATTGGGTTAGCCGTTGTCAAGGAACTTGTTGAGGACGTTTATGGCGGCGTGTTGCGGATCACCTCCTCAGAAAAAGGGACGGCTGTGCAGATGGTATTTCCGGGCTACTGAGTGGCACCCGGCGAACTTTTGTTGCCCGCAGTTGTTATAATCGACTGCGAAAGGGGAGCAAATTGAATGGCGGCCGCAGAACCACTGACTGAAAACGCACCGATCCTGAACAATGGACGTCGGCAGAATTCCTATACCTACGACGAGTTAATCGATTGCGGTAAAGGTGCGCTGTTCGGGCCGGGCAACGCTCAATTGCCGTTGCCGCCAATGCTGATGTTCGACCGCATTGTCAGCATCCAGGATAGCGGCGGCCATTACGATCGCGGCCACATGGTCGCGGAACTCGATATCGACCCTGAACAGTGGTTCTTCCAGTGTCATTTCGAAGGCGACCCGGTAATGCCGGGATGCCTCGGGCTCGATGCCATGTGGCAGTTGGTCGGATTCTTTCTTGCCTGGAAAGGTGGTCTCGGGCACGGGCGCGCTCTGGGCGGTAACGAAATCCAGTTCACGGGGCAGGTTACGCCGGACAAAAAGCTGATTACCTATACCGTCGATGTTCGGCGCGTGATTAATCGATCGCTCGTCATGGGAATTGCGGACGCAACAATGGAGGTCGACGGTGAGGAGATTTACGTCGGCAAAAACCTGAGGGTTGGCCTGTTCACTGACGTCTAGCGGGTTTCAAATCGGTTTCGGGCGGGAATTGATTCGGGCTTTGATCATTTCCATCTGTCCCCTGATGTTATCCATCCACGGATTCCGGTTCAGCGCCAGTTCGAACGACTGAAGCGCGAGCTCCCATTCTTGCAGCTGGAGATAGACCTGGCCGCGTCCGGAGAGCGCGCCGAAATGACGCGGCTCCAGTGCCAGCGCCTGTTCGATGTCGCGCAGTGAACCGGCATAATCTTCAGCGATGTAAAGTACGATCGCTCGCTGGTTCCACGCCTCAGCATACCCGGGCGCATATTCGACGAGTTCGTTCAGTAACTCGATCGCGTCAGGAAATTTACCGGAATCGAGAGCTCTGCGCGCGTTGCGCATGATTTCCAGCGACCTCTGATCGGGTGTGTCGTGCCATATTGTCCAAATCTCGGCTTCCGCCCGCTTTGCAATGACCGGGTTGCCGGCGTCCTGCAATTCGATGAATAGTCGGTCGAGACGCGGGTCAGACTGGTCGGCGAGCACATGCGTTGTCGCAAGACACAGTGCGATCAGGCTGCTGGCGATAGCGAGGTTCCGAATCGGATGTCGGTACCGGCTTTGTTTCACGCTCGCGACCCCTGCCGACATTCAGCCTTTGCTCCGGAGTTTTGCCATGACGGTCGCGGCCGCCTCGAGTGTTCTGTCGATCATGTTCGTGTCGTGACTCGAGGACAGGAAACCCGCCTCGAACGGGGACGGCGCGAGATACACTCCGGCTTCCAGCATGCCGTGGAAAAAATGCTTGAATCGTTCCGTATCGCAGGCGGTCGCCTGTTGAAAGTTTGTGACGGTCTCGGTGTCGGTGAAAAACAAGCCGAACATACCGGGTACGTGATTCGTGGCAAGCGGGATGTTGTTTACCGCGGCGATTTCAGCGAATCCCGAGACGAGTCGATCCGTCGCGGCTGACAGGTTCGTATAGAAATCTTCCGGCGCTGTTTGCTCCAGTGTAGCGAGGCCGCTCGCCATCGCGATCGGGTTACCGGACAGTGTGCCGGCCTGATAAATATCGCCGGTCGGAGCGATATGTTCCATGATTGCCGCTGGGCCGCCGAACGCGCCGACGGGTAATCCGCCGCCGATCACTTTGCCGAGAACCGTGATGTCCGGCGCTATTCCGTACAGTCCCTGGGCGCACTGCCGGTCGACCCGAAACCCCGTCATAACCTCATCAAATATCAGCAAGGCACCGCTGTCGTCACAAACCTCGCGCAGTGTCGCGAGGAACCCGGGCACGGGCGGTATACAGTTCATGTTCCCCGCGATGGGTTCGACGATGATCGCCGCGACTTCACTCCCAATCTCGGCGAATACTTCCTGAACCTGCCGACTATCGTTGAAATCCAGAGTTATGGTCAGTTGCGCGAGCTCGGGCGGTACTCCGGGTGATGTCGGAATCCCGAGCGTTAATGCTCCGGAGCCGGCCTTGACGAGCAGCGAGTCTGCGTGGCCGTGATAGCAACCCTCGAATTTCACGATTTTGTTCCGGCCCGTCACCCCGCGTGCAAGTCGAATGGCGCTCATCGCGGCTTCGGTTCCTGAGTTCACCATGCGGACGCGTTCGACGGTCGGGACCAGATCGCAGACCCGGGTCGCGAGCATTGTTTCAATTTCGGTGGGCGCCCCATAGCCGAGGCCGTGCGTGAGTTGATTCGCGACGGCTTCCATGACCCGCGGATTATTGTGGCCGACTATCATCGGCCCCCAGCTACCGACGTAATCGATGTAGTCTTTGCCATCGACGTCGCGAACGATGGCACCGGATGCGTGCGAAAAATATACGGGGTTGCCGCCGATAGATTTGAACGAGCGAACGGGAGAGTTTACCCCCCCGGGTATTACGCTTTTCGCCTGTTCGAACAATTCGGCAGATCGACTGGACATAGAAGTTACTCCGGCTGCTGGTGCAATTATCGTGCTGGTTATGACTACGCCGCTACTATGGCGGGCCGTTTTCACGCGGGTGAACAGCCCGCGGCGGTGCGGCGTCGGATCCGGTCCCGCTATTTTCGGCCGTTGCGCCGCCGATCGCAATGCAGCAGACATTAAGTCGTCCGGTTTCCACCGGCTTTTGCTCCCGCGACTGTTCGAAGACGATAATTGTCGGCCCGTCGCCGGCGGGTGCCCCGATTGAAACAGGTCAAAGCAGAACACTATGAAACGTTACATGTGCGTTATTTGCGGGTTTATTTACGACGAAAAGTCGGGGTTACCCGACGATGGCATCGCGCCGGGTACGCGGTGGGAAGATGTACCACCAAACTGGTGTTGCCCTGATTGCTCAGCGCGCAAAGAGGATTTCGAAATGATGGAACTGGAATGAATTGCGGTTTGTGGGCTAGAGCGTCGGCTTGACGACAGCGAGTAACACCATTGCGACGAGTATCAACACAGGAAATTCGTTAATCCAGCGATAGTAAACATGAGAACGACGGTTCGCGTCGTCGGCAAACCGTCGCACGAGAATACCGAGATAGGCGTGGTAGCCGATCAGAACAATCGCAAGGCCGATTTTCGCATGCAACCAGCCGGTCGCTGCAACCCAATCGAAACCGCGTAATCCCATCAACCAGATACCGAAAACGACGGTCAGGACACCGCCGGGGGTCATGATCGCCCAATAGAGTTTGCGCTCCATCACCTTGAAACGCTCGATACCCGGGCTATCGTCAGCGGCAGCGTGGTAGACGAACAGACGTGGCAGGTAGAACAGCCCGGCGAACCACGTCACCATGAAAATCAGGTGAAACGCCTTGATCCAGATATACATGCAGGCGTTGAACCCCGGGCCGATCGTCTGGTCAGGTTCCCGGTTGCTCGACTTTCGGTTCGTGGCCGAGTGTCTTGATTTCAGGGGGGACGGGCGTAGGTGGGGTCGGCTCTGCCTCCGTCGCGGGCGAGAAGAAAGTCTTAATTGCACCGAACAGTTGGGCCAGCGCACGCCATAGCCTGGGCAGGAACCAGATGGTCAGACCCAGGACGGCGACAAGCATTACCAGAAAAACGGCCGGGTGATTCAGCGCGGCCCACAGGCTGCCGACCACCACGACGTCTTCGGTGACCGAAGCAGTCCAGTTCGTCACCGGTTCCGGGGACGTATTCAGCATGACGCGGGTGCCGGCTTTCGTGGCGTGGCTCGCTGCGGCCAGTCCACCACCAACGATAAACGCTGCAATCTGAATAGCGGGCTCCATTTCGCCGAGCGCGGCGGCCGCGAGTACCGCCCCCGCGGGCACCCTGATAAACGTATGGATTGCATCCCATGCCGTGTCTACCCCGGGGGTCTTATCGGCAAAGAACTCTACACAGTACATGAGCCCTGCCGCAGCGATGATTAGCGGATGGGCGAGAATCTCGAGATCGGTGGGTAACGTCATGTAACCCGTCGAACCCAGGATTCCGAGTACGAGAATCACCGCGTAGACGTTGATGCCACTGGCCCATGCTGCGGCGGCGGCCAGCGCGAGTCCTGCCGTAATTTCCATGCAAATTTCCTCTCAAAGGGTAATTCCAGTGTCGCCCATCGGCCTGTAAAAAGCTCGCGGGGTCACAACGGTTTGACCACCAAACGACGGAAACATTCCCCCGACATTGTTGTCGAAAGCCCGTAACTCATTGACAATCAATGTTTTTCTGGTAGATTAAGTGAAATTATCACACTCAGCGAGAGCACTATCGCGCTCTCCGGGCGAACCGTGACCTGGTTTGACACTCGATCCACACTGGCAGTCCTTCGCGGCGTTTCCGATCAGAACAGCCGATTGGCGGCATTCGCGGCAATAAACAGATGAAACTAGTCATAAAACCGCATCGGCCGCGGCAGCGCTTACTGGCAGCGTTCGGACTCCTTGCTGTCGTCACCGTGGCCGTGGCGGTGGCCTTTCATTACGGCAGCTGGCAATCGATCGCCGACTCAATGGGTGCCGCGAGCGGTAAGCGCGGCATTATGGATGATTATGTCGAAATGAAGCGGGTCAACGAAGCGCTGGCCGATCAGAACGCGAAACTGACCCGCTCGGTCGAAATCGACCGGCACGCCCGAACGGACTATCAGAAAACGGTGTCGGCGCTACAGTCCGAAATCGCCGACCTCAAGCTCGAGCTCGCATTTTATCGGGATATTGTGGCATCCGCGGAAGCCGACAAAGGGCCGCTCGTGCGCGGGTTCAAACTCCGCGATTATGGCGGGGAGGGGCGCTTTCAGTATCGCCTCGTCTTAACCCACGTCAACAAAGATGATAAGGTCGCGAACGGTCGGGTTGATGTCGAAATCCGGGGCCGCGAGGGTGGCGCGAAACGACGGCTGGCTCTGGTCGATGTCGCTGAGCCGGACAGTAGCGAACTCGACTTCAATTTCAAACACTTCCGCCGGATAGAGGGTGTGTTACAGCTCCCGGACAACTTTGCGCCAGAAGAAGTACGCGTTGCCGTGTACGAGGATGGCCGAAAGAAGAGTACGTTCAATAAAACGTATAACTGGGCAAAGATAATTAACTGAGCGGGCAACAGACATGTTACGCAAGAGTAAGAAAAGAAAGCCGACAACCGTAGATTCGCTGATCGGTCAGAATTCCCAGATAGTCGGCGATTTTCGCTTCAGCGGTGGCCTGCATATCGACGGAACGATCAAAGGCAATGTACTGGCCGATGACGACGACCACGCAATGCTCACCCTGAGTGATCGGGGGACGATCGAGGGCGAAGTGAAAGTGCCGTTTATCATCCTGAACGGGGTGGTGAAAGGGGACGTTTACGCACGCGAACACGTGGAACTCGCATCGAGCGCCAGAGTCGAAGGGAATGTATTCTATCGGCTCATCGAGATGTCGATGGGAGCGGAAGTCAACGGTAAGCTCGTCCGGCTGGCCGAGGAAGATAATTCCCCGCTCGCATTGAGTCACGGCACGCCCGAACCAGCGGAATAAGCCGTTGGATTGTCATTATTTATAGCGAATAAACCTGAGAATTAGGCCATGGAAACTACCGAAGCAACGTTTGAAGCGCCCCTCGTATTTACCGATTCCGCTGCAGATAAGGTGAAATCCCTCATCGAAGAAGAGGGTGACGACGCGCTGAATTTGCGGGTCTTCATTTCCGGTGGCGGCTGCTCGGGATTCCAGTACGGATTTACCTTCGATGAGAATACCGGCGACGGCGATACCGTTGTAGAAAACCACGGGGTAAAACTGCTCATCGACCCGATGAGCATACAGTACCTGATGGGCGCTGAAATCGATTACAGCGAAGGGCTGGAGGGCGCGCAATTCGTCATTCGCAATCCGAATGCACAGACTACATGCGGTTGCGGGTCGTCGTTTTCCGTATAATCGACATTCTCGCTTAGCCTTGCGGCCGACGTGCGCCGCTCCCGGCGTGATCACCCCCGCCTGACGCCGGGGATGCGATCCGCAATGCCGACCGGCATCCTATGAAACCCGTGTCGCTCATCGATTCGCTCTGGTACGTTTGCGCGTTCGCGATCGTCGCTGTTTGCGGCGCGCTTAACCTGTACCTGCCTTATTCGCCCGATCAGGCGATCGCGATGCTGGCGGCAATGTCTCTCGACGCGGGCGGGACACTGTACGTCGACTTTTGGGATAACAAGATGCCTGGTCTGTTCTGGTTTTACCGGGCGGCCGGAGAATTGTTCGGTTACACGGAGTTCGGATCGCACTGTCTCGAATATCTCTGGATGCTGGGTTTCGCCGTAGTCGTGACCCTGGGACTACGGCGATACTACGACCATCGATGGCTCGCATCCGTTCCGGCAGTGGCTTTTGTCGGTGCTTATTTTGCTACGGCTGATCCGTTCCAGTTAACGCAGCTCGAAACGCTAATCGGGCTGCCCGTTTTTACCGGCGCGTATTTTGCAGTCGCGGCACGAACACACCGGCCGTCGCGCGTCGTTGTGTTCGGTTTTCTATCCGGATTATGCGCGGGCGTTACCGTCTGTTTTAAATTGGTGTACGCGCCTGTATTTGTGGTTTTCTGGTGTATCACGACCGGGTTGATAATTCACGATCGCCCGCGCTCGAAAACCCGTATGTTGCTCTGTCTGTGGATCCCGGTGAGTTTGGCGGTCGGGTTGGTCATTAGTACGGTCGTCGCGAAGTTCTATTTCGACGGGGCACTCGCGGAACTACTGTGGACCGCATTCGAGTACCCGCCGGCTGCGCTCGAATTCGCGCCGCCCGCGCCGTTCTACCGAATAGTGCGTTCGGCCGGATATTTTATCGCCTGTTTCGCCACGTGGTCAGTGTTTATCGCTATTGGTGTTGCTCACTGGTGGCAGGCAGACCGGGCTAACCCGTTCACGCTATGCATGATCGGTTGGACGATTGTCGCCGTCGGCCTCATTTTTATTCAGAAGTTCTCCTGGTGGTCTTATCATTTCTACCTTCTTTTTCCGCCTGCCGGAATCCTTGCGGTACGCGGCGTTGATGTTTGTGCCGGTTTTCTCTATCGCAATCTAACCATGCTTAACTTGCGCCCCATGTCGATCACCTTGCTCCTGGTCATCCCCTGTGTTGGAGCGCTGTTGCTGCCTGCCAGTCAGAAAATGGACCATTATGTGCACATATTCTTGCGACACGACGGCGACCTTGAAACCTTTCACGCCGCCATCAATCCAACCTATGAGCGGATCCGCAAGAGCACGAAGTTCCTGCGGGAGAAAGGCGCGCGTCGAGGGCCGATTTATGTCTTCGGCGATCCGCTTTACTACTATCTGTCCGGCCGGCGTCCGGCCGCGGCCGTAATCGGATTTCCGTGGGACTATTTTCTCGATTCGCAATTGCGGAAATTGCCTGAGCAATTGTCCCAATCGAGGCCCGCTTATATTTATATAGAGAGTTCCAACGCGAGGGACATGAACCGACGCCAGCAGGGTGTGCCTCAGTTTATCGGTAGGCACTACACCGAAATTTCGTCCGACGCGACAGGTGGCTGGTACGCGGCGAAAGCGACATCCTGGCAGTAAATAACGCACGAAAGTACGCATTTATGCATCAATTCGGATCACTGTCGGCGGTTTGCAAAGTACACCCGAGTCGTTCGTTGACGACCGACCCGGCGTTTCGCCGAGATCACCCATGCGCGTGAAGTTTCTGTCACTGACGCTATTTTGGTACGTGATAGCGTTCGCACTTATCGCGGCGGCGGCCGCATTGAATCTGCAAATGCCGTTCGTTGCTGATCAGGCGGTCACGCTGCTGGGGGCTAAAGCGATCGATGCGGGCGGAATTCTCTATGTCGATTTCTGGGATAACAAGATGCCGGGCCTGTACTGGTTCTACCTTGCCGGCGGGAAAATTTTCGGATTCTCGGAAATTGGAATCCATTGGCTTGAAGGTCTGTGGATGCTGGGGTTCGCGATCACCTTAATGGTGTTGTTGCGGCCCTATTACAAACTTGATTGGATCAGTTCGATTGCGGCGCTCGCGGTCGTAGGAACCTACGCTGTCGCCGCCGAGCCGTTTCAGCTGACTCAAATAGAGGTGCTGATTGGGTTTCCGGTTTTTCTGTCGGCCTGGTGCGCGATGTGTATTGGCAATAGGGCGAGGCTGATACCCCTGTTTGGTGCCGCGAGCGGCATTTGCGCGGGAATAACCGTGTGCTTCAAATTGGTCTATGCTCCGTTGTTCGTTTGTTTCTGGCTGATAGCGACGTTCTCTCTCGTAAGCAGCGGACTTCGGATAGTGAGTCGTGACGTCGTGGGGTTGTGGGCTTCCGCAAGCGCGGGAGTGGGCCTCGTTCTGCTTGTCGTAATCGCGAAGTTTTATGCCGATGGTGCGCTGGCCGAACTGTATTGGACGGCTTTCGCCTATCCGGCCGCGGCATTGCAATCGGCTCCGTCGGCACCCGTATACCGGCTGGCCGGGTCCGTAATTTTTTTCGCGTCTTATTTCGCTGTCTGGTCGCTGTTGATCTTCTTCGCTCTCGTTGACTGGTGGCGCTATGAAAGGACGAACGTATTGACCCTGACGATGATCTGCTGGTTGGCGGTCGGATTCATGCTAATTCTGATTCAGAAGTTCTCCTGGTGGTCGTATCACTTCTATTTGCTATTTCCGCCGGCGGGAATCCTCGTCGCTAAGGGTATCGATGTGGCGGCCGCCTTTATTTCGCGCGAGGTCCCTGCACTTCGCGCAAAGCCAATTCTTATCACTCTGATGTTAGCGATACCCGGTATCGGTGCAATGTTGTTGCCAGCGAGCCAGAAAGGGTTCGGATACCTTGAGGTGTTTGTCCGGGAAAGCGGTGACGTGCAGCTGTTCCGGGAGGTTATCAACCCGGCTTACGCGGCTATCAGGAAAAGCACCCGTTTTCTCAAAGACGATGGCGCGCGCAAAGGTCCTATTTACGTGTTCGGCGATCCGCTTTATTACTATCTCTCGAATCGCCGCCCGGCTGCGCCTATCGTCGGGTGGCCGTGGGATTTTTTTCTGCAATCTCAGCTTGACGATCTCCCGCAGCACCTCGAGCGATCGCGGCCGCCGTATATCTACATCACGAGTCGCGATGCAGTTTCACTGAATCGACGAGAGGCGGCGGTACGTCAGTTCATCAGCGCGCATTACACAGACCTGTTCAATGACAACCGCGGCACCTGGTATGGGGCGAAACCGGGTTCCTGGGGCGAGGTTTCGCCGGCAAAGCCGAGCGTCAAACCGGCGCAGAGGTGAAAATAGCGCTGGAGTATTCGCGCAGGCTGCGGAGGTCGTGCCGCCTGCTGAGGAAATCGAGTTCCCCCTTCAAAAAATGCAGCTTATCGTCGTGTGACCTGCGCATTCCAGGCAGAAAGTCCGCGGATAAGCTGTCGTCCGCACCGATAAAATCCGTTGCATGGAGAAGAAAATTCAGCGGAATTCGTCGCAACCTGCACATTCGCACGGCCGCTCGTAAATACATTCTGGCGAACGCTTCGGAGGAGTCTGCGGCAAAATTTACGTACGTCATGTGAATCGGTAAGCGGAGTGCCGGAAATGTTGTCACCGGTAGCGCTGCCAACCGGGAGCCTTGCGAACCCCCGAAATGCGGCCTTAACGATGTCACTCCTTCGGAGAAGCCGCCGAACAAATCTTTTTGCAATTGCTTCTGCTCGGGGTTCAAATTCGAAGTCGAGAAGTGGTAAGCCCGTGCGAGCGGACCGAGTATCGTCGGAAAATCCGAGCTGGCGTACTCATAATCCCGGGAAATAAGCTCGCGTCTGATCGTCGCGGAATCACGGAACGATGGACCTCGAAACCCGACCGGTCGATGGCCCGTCGCGTTAGCAATAGCGGATTCGGCCTCGTCGAAATCGGTTCGAAGCTCCGCCGGACTCAGCCGGTGAAAATCCACGCGATGGTCATAAGAATGGTTGCCTATCTCGTGACCTGCTGCTGCGACGTCTCCCCAAATACCCTGTAAATCTTCGCGTTCGGCATCCCGTCCGACAATGAAGAAGGTCACTTTGAGCTTCAGATCGGAAAATACGGCCAGCGCGCGCGGGATGGCAACATCGAGAAAACTCGGGTAGGTGTCCCAGTCGCTGTCTCCGCGAGTCCTCAGGTACGACCAAAGATTGTCGCAGTCTATTGAGAGTCCGCCAATTGGTCGTCCGGAATTCATTGAACCGGCGAGAGCATCTCTTTGACCGAACGGTTCGCGAGTTCGACGGACTCGTTCACGGCCAGTGCTGCATTGATAATTTGCGCGGAATTGCAGACGTACAAACCTTCAACGCTAGTTTTTACGCGAGGCAGGCGAGCGGTGTATCCGGTCGTCGGGATCGCCGTGACGTTGCGTGCTTTAGCGGTATACGTCGCGATTACGTCATTCAACTTCAGATGCGGGAACATGCGGAGCAATCCGCCAATAAACTCCTGTTCGACATCTTCGACGTCACGTTCGAATATCGGATCGTCGGCGGGAACATAGCGAGGTAAATAACACAGGTGCAACGAACCATATGGGGTTGTGCCGGTCACGGCCGACATTTCGATGACGGTAGTGAACGGAATCGTGCCGTCCGTGATGTACGTCATGTACGCCCCGCCCAGCGGTTTACGCAGCAGCACCGAGGGGCATATCACGCCCTGATACAGGATACTTTTGTGGGCTTTTTCTTCGACTGTTTCAAGTCCGTTACAGATATCGCTGACGAGCGAAGACGGACCGGTAAAGACAACTTGATCAAAGTGCTGGCAGCCCTTGTTGCTTTCAAGGGCCAACCGACTTTCATTCCTCTCGATTCGGTTCACCCGCGCATCCACTTCGAAATGCACGCTGTGACGCTTTGCACAGGCAACTAGCGTGTTGATGACGCGCGCGTATCCACCATCGATATAGCCGAACTGCTCGGTTCTTGCGGCACCTTTACGCGCCCCGTAGAAGCGTCGAATGACCGACCATATATACGCGGCGGACGCATGACCCGTGTTGTCGCCCAGTTTCGATTTAAGCAGCGGCCCCCAAAGCGACGCGTAGGCGTTATTCCCGGACCATCGGCAGAGCCAGCGATGTGCCGTAATGCGTTCAAGATCGCTTCCATCACTGCGGCAACCGGCATAGACGATCGTCGCGGCGATTCTCAATTTGTCGACGAGGTTGAGCGCGGGAAGCGTGAGATAGTCGAACGCGTTATTCAATGGGTAAAGATTATTACCGTCGTAAAAGTTTGTATTCGTTTTTCTCCAGTTAACGGCCGGCAAAAGCTCCAATTCATCGAGTAGCTGGAGTAAATCGTGATCTCCCGAAGTAAGCACATGATAGAAGCGATCCCACGAATAATCAGCGTGGCTGGTTGTGGATGTCAGGCCGCCCGGCATCGGTGCTGCCTCGTAGACAGTCACACTCGCACCACTTTGGGCAAGGCGGAGCGCCATCGTCAGGCCGAGCATGCCACCACCGATGACTGCCCACGTATTCGAGTCGGTTGTGTCGGGATCCATCGCTTAGTCGCTCGTTTTTGCCGGCAATGGTATCGATAGCCATCGCGCCATCGCGAGACGTGAGACAAGTTTCAGATGATCGAAAATTGTGCTTGCAAGGTTTATTTTCGATTCGCCCAAAACGCGAACTTCGAGGTTCGCCGCGCATTCCCGTAACGCATAGCCCTGCATGTCGAGTCGTGCGAGGATCTCCGCAACGCCGCAAAAGCCGTCGTAATGCACGACCATTCCCTGCAGCGATTCGCGTCGATAAATGCGAAAGCAGCTCGTGTAGCTGCTGAACTTGTGCCGCAGCACGCATCGGTATAAAAATGCCGCCCCGCGGGAAAGCGCCATTCGCCATTGAGGTACGTTGGCGATTGAACCGGATGGATGCAATGGCGACGCGCAAACGGCTGCGACCGAATCCTCCATCATGTCAATCATGTCGGAGAGTTGACGTGGATCGAAAGTGCAGTCCGCGTCTATGACCGCGACATATTCCGTCTTTGCTTCCCGGACACCGGTCAAAATCGCCGATGCGATGCCTTGATTCTCCTCGTGGCGAAGCAGTTTGAATTCAGGGTTGGAACCGAACAGGCTTTGCAACACGGACCAGGTTTTGTCTGTACTGCCGTCGTCGACCGTAATGAAATAGCTGCGCAGTTTCGAGCAGGTGTCTTCTTCAAATTGACTCAATGTCCGGGCAAGGTATCTCAGCGACGCTTCCTCGTTGTAGCACGGGATCACGATGGTTAGTTCTGTCTGCGGTGTCGAGGCGGACGCAGCGGTGAGGACTTTCGGGACTGGCGCGGGAAACGCTAAATGGCGGTCTGCCTTTACCGGATCGACGGTGAGGTCGAGATACTCTCTTACCGACGTAAACGGGTATTTTTCAAGAAAGTACCGAACGCGGCCGGGCATTTTCCCTATATTGCGGTAGTGGCGTATCCGCTGGAGGAGCGGTGCGGCGCTGATATTCGGTTGCTCACTATCGAGCTCCCAGATGTGGAAGTACATCACCAAAGGCGCGTCGCGAGCTTCGACCCAGCGTGCTGCCGCTTCCTTGATCGGCCATTCGGGAAGTTGGCGGACATAATTTCCGCCCGAAAACGGGATGGCCCATCCGAATTTCCGGGTGGCCGAGGGAGGCACTTCCCAAATCTCACCCCGAGCGGCCTGGTGCTGGTGTAACCGCGAGCGCCATTGCTCATGCAAAAACTGGCGTCCGATGGGACAGATACTCGAGTCGTAGAGAAACGAGTTGTCCTGGAGAGCGTCCAGCGCCCACAGGTCATCGGGGCCGATGCGCCCTCGGCCAACGCGAAATCCGACAACCGATTGGCCGGTGGCGTCTTCCAGGGCGTTACGGGACCGCTGCAAATCCTGTTCGAATGCCGCAGGCGGGATATCCCTGATCGATTGCTGGTAATAACCGGTGCAGGCAATCTCATGTCCGTGTTCGGTAATTGTTCGCAATATTTCGCCGTAATTCTCTCCGATCCATCCGCTCGCAAAGAACGTGGCTCGGTTTTGCGTTGCCTCGAGAAGTTCAAGCGTCGACTCCGTATTGCGTTGAATGCGCGTATCAAATCGCTCCCAATGCTGAAACGGGATGATGTCGCGGAACGCGCCGACTTGAAAATAATCTTCGACGTTGACCGTTACAATATGGTTGCGCGCGGTGCCGCGCTTAGTCCCGTCCGCCACTACGACTGGCTCGATAGGAATTCGACAATATGTCGCGCGATGCGCTGGCCGCTCCGGCCATCGCCAAACGGGTTATCTTCCGTGCGAGCTGGTCTTTGGGGATCCGCGCCAAGCGCCTGATCGATTTCGAGTTGAAGCGAAGCCGGATCGGGAACGAGCTTTGCAATTCCGGCCACCACCGCTTCGGGTCTTTCGGTCTTCGATCTGAGCACGAGCAACGGTGTCGCAACACTGGCGGCTTCCTCCTGGACTCCGCCTGAATCCGACACAATGACGTTTGCCCGACGCATCAATGCAAGGAAATCAGGGTAGCCGAGTGGCGGTAGTAATTCGATGCGTGGATGAGTGGGTAAATTGCGTCGGATTGAGTCGCGTACGTTCGGATTCGGATGGACCGGAAACAACAGGACGACGTTTTCATGTTCTTCGACATAGTTGTGCAGTTCTCGCAGGTAGGTGTCCAACGTCGTGCCGAAATTCTCCCGCCGATGGGCTGTTGCGAGTATCACGATTTTACCGGTTTGCGCCGTGATGAGTTCTTTGACGCGCGTCCCGATATCAAATGTAGATGAAATTTCGTCGATCGCATCGACAATAGGGTTGCCGGTCTGGAAGACACGTTGTGGATCGGTTCCCTCATCGAGAAGGTTGCGTACGTTACGGTTCGTTGGCGCGCAATGAATTGTTGCTAGCCGGGATATCAGACACCGATTCGTCTCCTCAGGGAAAGGTTCCCGCTTGTCGCCCGTGCGTAAGCCGGCCTCGACGTGAACAATGGGAACGCGATGGAACTCAGCCGCCATTGCACCTGCGAGGGCAGAGGTTGTGTCGCCTTGAACGACGACGGCGCCCGGCGATATCGCTTGAACGATTGGGTCGATCGCATGCAGGGTCCGCGCGAGCAGGGATGCAATTGTTTGGCCGGCCGTCATTACTTCGGTACGATGGCTAATATTAATCCCGAAGTACTCGAGTAAAGGGTCACCAAGATCCGGTTGCTGGCCCGTATAAAGGTTGACAACGCCAAGACCGGCGGACTCGCAAGCCCGGATCACCGGTGCCAGCTTGATAATTTCCGGACGCGTTCCGAAGATTGTCAGGATTGAGGTCATGCATTCCAGCGGATTAAGCCAAATTACAACGTACGATGCTTGTCCAGCGCACACCGCTACCGTTCACTGCCTAGTATAGCGGCGGATCCGTCAATTTTGCTTAGCCGCACGTCTTGCTTGAATTGGCTGGATTTCAGGCACCACGAGGTTCACAAAGGTTGCCTTTGTGTGGACGTGGCGGCAAAAAAAACCCCCGCAGATGCGGGGGTTCAACAATTGGCTCTGTTTAATATTGCGGTTTCAGGCTTTACGGCGGCGGCGATATACTGCACTGAGGCCCAAAATGCTCAGCGCCAGAGTCGTCGGTTCCGGTACATTGCCCCCGCTGGGCGGATCATCGCAACCGTTGTGGCTACCGCCGATGGCCGTGCTACCGGCTACGCAGTTACCGATAATCTTGATCTTATCGATATTAATTCCTTCCGCAGTGTTCGAATTACTTGACCCGAATGCAAATCGGAGGTTCACCGACGAGTTTCCGGCGAGGCCTAGCCCTGAAAGGTCAAACATCGCCACACCGTGCATGTTATCGCCAGCCGCTCCGTCGCCGTTGAAGCCGGAACTGTACCCGTTCGTGTCATCGAGCCGGTTGTTAGAATGCGTCAGGTTCCGGTAAATCATATCCGAGCCTGCCAGCGCGGTGCTAACTGCGACGAGATCGGAGTTGGTACCGGACGCGTTGACTGCGGACGCGCTGAGCGAATTATTCAGCGTTCCCGTGTATGCAGCGATATTGAAGCCGTCAATATTGTCGTCATAGATCCAGGAATCGAAGTTAAACATCAGTTTCAAACCGTTATTCGCAACGCCGGTCAAATCCACTTGCATCGTGTAGATCGATTGTTCCTGGTTTGCGTAGTTTCGGTAGCTGCTGTTGGCCGCGCCCTGGGTGTGATCCGTGTTGCCGATGTGCCCGACGACATTACCGATCAGCGAGCCGTTGTTGTTATTGTTCAGATAGATATTCGTGTCATCGTCATGGAATCCCCAACGACTGGGATGCGTACTGTTCACCGCTTCGGTGAAGGTCCCGTCAAAATTGGTGTTACGCCATAGTTCGACTGCTGCCTGCGACGTTGCCGGGACGATAATGCCCAACAATGCAACCGCGGTTATTAGATTTTTAGTTTTCATGGGTACTTCCGCTCTGTATCGTCAATATCAGTGATGCTTGGAAAGCAATTTCCATGCCCGTTAAATAAAAAACAATAAATACAGATGGTTACAGATTGACGAGCCCGCTCTCTGAAGGCCGAAGACGAAAATGTGTAAAGTTTACTGACAGAATCGACCCGCTAGTTTGTGCTTCGTCACGAAATGGTCCGCGTCGCATAACCATCAACTATAAGAATCAATCGCTTATGGCCGAATTAACGTCAAGCATTTTTACACCAAATGCTGGCGCGAGCCATTTCCCGGCACTACAGCGAGACCCGCAGTACTGAAGCAAAAATCGGCCGAACACGCTGCAATAATGTGTTCTGCGTGCCGATAACCATTACGTTTGCAATCTGTTGCGATCGACCTTGGACCCACTGACTATAATTCCGATGCGGGATTAGCGCGTTGACGGGTCGCACTCTTATGAGGTCGAACACCTGGTGCATGGAATAGCATTGAAATGACTGAACTGAACGTCAAAATAATATTTGTCGCCGCTATCATGGCGGTACAATTACCGCTCTCCGCTGCCGTTGACCGGGAGCGTTCGCAGGGATTCTATGAGGACGCCCTGCAGTTTTACCGCGCCGACGGTGTCGCGGAAGCGGTGATCCAGCTACGAAACGCACTGCAAGAGGACCCCAATAACCTTGCTGCCCGTATCTTGCTCGGCGAAGCCCTGGTGCGAGACGGTCAGCCGGCAGCTGCTATTGAGGAATTCCAGCGCGCACTGAGTCGCGGCGGTGATGAAAATCTCATTTTTGTCCCGCTGGCGAATGCCTATCTCGACATCTTAAAGCCCGAGCAGGTGATCACCGCCATAACGCCCGTCGGGCACGATTCCGAGACCGATGGAGAACTTCATTACCTGCAAGGGCGCGCGTATCTGTTGATGCGAAACACGAAGCTCGCGGATCAATCGTTCATCTCGGCAATCTCGTTGAACCCGAAAGATGTTCGACCGCTTATTGAGCGCGCCCGGATCGCCCTCGGCGAGCGTAAGCGGGAAAAGGCGGAAAAATTTGTCGGCCAGGCGCTCGGCATCAGCCCCGACTCTTTCGAAATATGGATGTTCAAAGCATTGGTTCATCGCGATGTCGGAGAATACGACCCCGCTTTGGCAGCGTTCGAACAGGCATTAAAGATACGTCCTACGTCCGGTCGCGCGCTCGCGGCACGTGCGGCTATGTGGATGGACCTGGGAGACGCGGACGCGGCCCTGGAGGATTTGACGAAAGCACGGGACCTTGAAGCCGACACGCTCGAAACGATTTATCTGAGGACACTGCTGCTCTATCGCGAAGGTAAAACCGAGGAAGCGAAAGAGCTCCTTGTCGAAAGCGCCGCGGAGATCAACAGCATTGCCGACGATTATCGGTCCATGTTGCCGCAAACCCAGATGATGCTTGGCATCGTTGCGTTTTTTCAAGAAAACTATCAGTCAACTATTGCATACCTCGAACCGTTCGTTAAATCTGTCCCAGGCCACCTCGGTGCAAAACGCTACCTCGCATCGGCGTATATAGGGCTGAAGGAATGGGATGCGGTTATCAAGCTCTATCGTCCAGGCGCCTCGGCTGAGGTTCCACAAGATCCCATGGCGCTTTCGTTGATTGCAGAAGCATACCGCGCAAAGCGCGATTACGGGCGGGCCCAACGGTACTACGAGTCGGCTCTACGACTAGCGCCCAACGCTGCCGGCCTCGGAATTCGTCTCGCGATGAACCGGATAGACATCGGGGAGTCAGAACAGGCGCTCCAGGATCTGACATGGTTGGCGGAAAATTTGCCGGGTTTTCCCGAAGCGAAGATTCAGCTCGCCAGGGTATATTTGCTGCTCCAACGTGCTGACGAAGCGCTCGAGGTCGCAAAAATAATGCGCGCGGAGCACGCTGACAACGCGCAGGCACTGAACACTGCCGGTACCGTATACCTTGCCGCGGGTGACCCGCTCGAAGCGCGCACGATGTTCATGTCCGCGCGGGGCGTTGACCCAAATTTCGTGTTGCCGAAATTGAACATGGCGAGGGTAGAGGTCATTGAAGGAAATGTCGCATCCGCCGAAGCGGATTACAGGACGATCCTGCAAGCGCATCCAAAAAACCGTACCGCATTGACCGAACTGGCGCGTCTGTTGATCGATCAGGGTGGGTATGACGAAGCAGAAGAACATGTGAAAGCGGTAATTGCAGATGCGCCGGACAGTTTCGATGCGCACATTCTAATGCTGAAAATTCTCCAGGGGCAAAGAGCCCCGGTGGAAAAAATTCAGAACGTCACGTATGAGTTGGCGAATAAATTCCCCGAGGAGCCCCGGGCCGAGATCATTGGTGCGAGGGTGTCGGCGACGGTTGGCGACCGCGACGACGCGCGGTTGCGTTTGCGGCGCGCCGTCGAAAAAGCGGAATATGACGCGATGGTGCTTTTGCAAATCGCCGAAGAGCAGATCGGAATTGCGGATAACAACGGTGCCTTATGGTCGCTGACGAAAGCGCTTCAGGGAAACCCCGGGCTAATTTCGGCCGGTGCGCTTAAAGCACGTGTGTTAATCCTGTTGAAGGAATACGACAAATCACAAATATTTCTTGACGAGCTCTTCGAACAACATGGTGCACAAGCGTCGTTGCATTCGGTGAGAGGAGAACTGCGCTCGGTACGGGAAGATTATGTAGGCGCTACCACCGATTTCCAGACCGCGTTTGACCTAATTCCTAATAGCTACAACATGACGATGCTATTCAATGCATTGCTTGCCAATGATCAGGTCAGTGACGCGTTGGCTGTTATGAATTCCTGGGTCGAGCGCTATCCTCGCGACACCGCCTCCAAGCTGCTCCTCGGGCAAACATTATTGATACGGGAGCGCTATGGAGAGGCGCGGAAGGTTTACGAATTGCTTCGAGCCGACGGGATGGACAATGCCATGATTTTGAATAATCTGGCGATGATCTATCAGCACCTTAATGACGGGCGCGCATTATCCGTAGCGAAGCTTGCGTTCGAACAAGCGCCTGAATCCGCCAACGTGCTTGACACGTACGGTTGGATTTTGTCTGAACGGGGAGACGCCGCAGAAGGGCTGTCCGTACTGCGTGAAGCCTATGCGCGCTCGTCGACCGTACCCGAAATCCGATATCACATCGGCTTAGCGCTGGTTAAGCTCGGTAAAATCGAAGAGGCACGTGTCGAAATCGAGGCGTCACTGCAGATGGCCGCGGACTTTCCCGGCAGCGCGCGCGCCAGAACATTATTGAGCGAGCTGGGCGGGCGGTGACGCTGTTGAACTCCCAACCTGAATCAGCTGGCCGCATTCTAGTCTTCTGATTCAATTAGTCCGTTGGTTCGTACACGGCACCGAGAAGGCGGGGCCGCGCGTTGTCATTGGTCGTCAATTGAACGGCTCGCAGTTCTATACGTTGTTTGGCCAGCCACGCAAAGGCGCTCGCTTCGACCATGTCGGGGTCGATATTGTAGGCAGCGGTCGTTTCGATAACGGCTCGTGGTAATGCCGCGCGTAGTGCTCTCATCAGTGTTTCGTTTTTCGCGCCGCCGCCGCAAACAAGGATTCGATCGGGCGCGGCGCCAGCCTGAGATATTGCGTCCGTGACCGAAGCGACCGTAAATGCAGCGAGCGTTGCCTGAACGTCAACGGGCGCCAGGTCATCCATGCCCACGCTGTGAATGACTTGCCTGACAAAAGCCAGGTTAAAATACTCTCGCCCCGTACTTTTGATCCCGGGGCGCTTGATGTATTCATCGGCCATTAATGCGGCGAGTAGATCAACCGATACCGTGCCGGATGCCGCCCACCGGCCGCCGTCATCGTAGGCTTTTCCTTGTTTTGCACAGATCCATTCGTCGAGCAGGCAGTTGCCAGGTCCGGTGTCGATTCCGGTGACAGACACACCGCTGTCCGCCGGCAATACGCTGATATTTGCAATACCGCCGATGTTAAGAACGACCGTGTCCCGAGCGTCATCGCGAAAATAAGCAGCATGGAAGGGTGGAACCAGAGGTGCACCCTGGCCACCGGCCGCGACATCGAGTGAGCGAAAATCCGCGACTGTGGTAATTCCGCAAGTAGTTGCGATCGTTGCGGGATCGCCGATCTGAATTGTATACGCAGGGGTGCTGTCAGGACTGTGGCGAAGCGTTTGCCCGTGGCTACCAATGGCGGTTACTTCGCCCGGCCCTACGTCACTGACTTTAATTAACTCCGCCGCAGCAGACGCGAAGCACGCGCCGACCGAAACATTCAGCTGTCCGTATTCGTCCAACGTCAGGCATGCACCGGGTTTAATGGCGTTGAGTAATTGTCGCCTGAGTTCATCCGGATAACCGTACGAGAGGGAATATCGTGCTATTACCTTGTTGGTTTCAAATGATACGAGCGCGGCGTCTATTCCGTCTGCGCTGGTGCCTGACATTAAACCGACAAACAGTGCCATTTACGGGGTTACCGGCGTCCGGACTAGTTCGTGTCGCGCGAAGGACTAGCGGGTGTTGGTTGACTAATATTGGGATCGACGTTGGCAACGAGATTCGAAGTTCTCGCTTCGTCGTCGAGTTCGTCAAGTTGCGCGAGCAATGGAGCGGATTTGGAACGGAAATCCGAGATATATTTTTCATCAATCGGCAACGCCTGCGGGAGCGCGATTCTTAACGGGTTTTTGTGCACGCCGTTGACCCGGAATTCGTAGTGCAGATGCGGCCCCGTTGCCAGGCCGGTTTTACCTACGTAGCCGATGGTTTGCCCCTGTTTTACCTTCACGCCGTTCTTGATGCCGCGCGCATAGCGAGACATGTGCGCGAACAGCGTGCTGTACCGATCGCCGTGCTGGATGACAACGGTGCGGCCGTAACCACCTTTCGTTCCCGCGTGTACGATTTTTCCGTTAGCCGTTGCTCTTATCGGAGTGCCATGGGGAGCCGCGTAATCAACCCCTTTGTGCGCGCGAATTTTATTTAGCACGGGGTGACGGCGACGTAGATTGAACTTGGACGAAATGCGCGTGAAGTTAACGGGCGCGCGCAAAAACGCTTTGCGCATCGCGCTTCCGGAATCGGAGTAGTAGCCCGCGTGACCGTCGCGGTTTGTGTAGTAGACGGCGCGATGGCGTTTGCCTTGGTTGACGAATTCGGCCGCAAGTATTTTTCCGCTTTTTACTTTTTCACCGTCTTTGTAAATGTCTTCATAAACGAGACTGAACTGATCGCCTTTGCGCACATCGAGGACGAAATCGATATCCCATCCGAAGATATCCGTGAGCCCCATAATCGTATTGTCCGCAAGCCCTGCCGCCTGCCCATCAAGAAACAACGACTGATTGATTTGCGCGAGTGCTGTTGCGTAGCGTATCTCCGGTTCTGTTTCAATTACCGTTGCGTTGTACGTGTTGTTCTCAAGTTCAACGTGCATCGATCGCAGGTAGTCGAGTTCATGGATCATGCCGAGCACGCGGCCGGTTGGATCGGCGTGAACGAGAATGACTTGACCGGGTTTAATACGACGCAGGTTTTTCGCCGCGACATCAATTTCAAGAATTCGATGTAAATCTTTTTTCGAAAATCCGTACCGACCGAAAATTAATGACATGTTATCGCCGGGCGCTACAGTGACTTCAGCCCAATTGCGGTTCTCGCGGGTAGCGGTCTCGCCGGTGTTG